>Ga0123338_10000173_pt1 | contig 67090 bp, 56 predicted proteins | sample grotaG_FD_89793 | JGI IMG/M metagenome (GOLD analysis project Ga0123338, IMG submission 89793) | Glacier valley bacterial and archeal communities from Borup Fiord, Nunavut, Canada, to study Microbial Dark Matter (Phase II) -... | ecosystem: Environmental > Aquatic > Freshwater > Ice > Glacier ... | reverse complement strand
TGGTACCGCTTTTTATGCTGTGGATGGGTTTTGATTATGGACCACGCTTTATAGTAGTTGTAGTTCAATGCACTCCAATTATTTTGCTAAATACATTAACTGGCTTTTGTCAAACATCTAGCAAGTATCTTGAGCTTATGAAGGGGTATGGTTCTTCAAAGCTGAAAACTTTTGTAAAAGTGGTATTTCCAAATGCATTACCGCAGGTTTTTACAGGTATTAAACTGGGCTGCATTTTCTCGACGATTGCAACAACAAGTATAGAAATGGTTGCAGGGCAACCGGGCCTTGGTTACAGGGTTACATATTTCTCCGGTCAAATTCAAACTGAATTGGTTTTTGGTTGCATTATCTGCATAGCCTCAATTGGATTATTATTATATACCTTAATAAGTATTATAGAAAAGCGAGTTGTCACATGGATACAATAGCACGAAACAAAAATTATACGGGGGTGAAAATATAATGGTTTTGAGTGAACCCAAAATCAAGCTGGTAAACATTAATAAAACATTTAAAACAAGAAGAAAGACCATTGTAGCACTGAAGGATATCAATATTGAAGTTGCTGATAAGGAATTTGTTGCCATAGTAGGACCTTCTGGCTGTGGAAAATCTACTATAATACGTTTAATTGATGACATTATTAAACCTACATCTGGCGAAATTTATATTGACGGTGAGAAATATGGGAAAGTAATTCCCCAGAGCACTATTCAGAAGATGGGATTTATATTTCAAAGCCCTAATCTGCTGCCATGGCTGACTGTTAGAGAAAACGTTGAATTTACTCTTCGTATATTAAAAATTGATAACCAGAGTTACAAAGAAAATGTTGATAAACTGTTGGAAATGATGAATTTGAAACGATTTGAAAATTCCATGCCATCAGAGCTCTCACAGAGTATGTTGCAGCGTATAGGCGTAATTCGTGCGATGGTATATAACCCCGAGATATTGCTGATGGATGAGCCTTATGGTCAGTTGGACGAAACAATGCGGGAACAGCTGAATTTGGAATTATTAGACATCTGGTCCAAACTAGGACAATCAATTATATTTATTACGCATAATGTTTCTGAGGCCGTATTACTTGCAGATCGCGTTTATGTTATGTCTACGAATCCCGGTCAAATCATTGAAGAAATCAAAATTGATATACCTCGTCCAAGGACACTGGATATTATGCAAAGTGAACAGTTTGTTAATTATGAAGAGAAGATAGTCAAGCTGATTGGAAAGGTCGATTTAAGTAAAATAAAATAATAATGCAGTATTTAAAATGGAAAGGGGAAATTCGAATTGAACAAAGAAATGGCATTAAGGCAAATAAGAAATGATAAAATATTAAAAATCGTCGCACCTATTGCATTTATAATACTGTTTTTAACAGCTTGGGAATTACTTGTTATATTTAATAATATACCCGGATGGGTTATAGCAAAGCCTTCAGAAATCTTTTCAACTATAATACAAAAATTTAGTGTTGATATCTGGCCTGATATGTGGGTTACATTAAAGACTGTTTTGATAGCATATCCAATTGGAGGCATTCTGGGTATAGTCATTGCAGGTTTATTTACCAATTCGGTTTTAGTATCTAAGGCTATTTCCCCATTTATAACCATATTAGTTTGTACACCGATGATGACATTGGTACCACTGCTTACAATAATTTTAGGTTTTGGTCTCTTACCACGTATTATCGTAGTTGTTATCCAGACTATGGCAATTACTAATATGAATTGTTCCGTTGGTTTTTTGAATGTACCAACAGAACGAAGAGAACTGATGCAATCACTCAAGGCTAACCGCCTAGTGACTTTTATAAAAATGACGGTACCTTCCTCTATCCCTGGCATTTTTACTGGACTACGGCTTGGATTTATTGTATGCATGACCACCTGTATTGGTGCGGAATTTGCAGGAGGTAATAACGGTCTCGGTTCGGCAATTATTTTTAATACTCAGTTTATTCGATTGCCATTAGCATTCGCATGTATATTTATGGTTGCTGTTATTGGAATTATAGGATACAACTTAATTTCTTTGCTTGAACACAAAATAATGACTTGGGTTGAATAGGACATACGTTGGTCATATAATTCGGTAATTACAATTAAGCCATTGTCTATTGCCTGATTACAAGTATATAGCCTTAGGAGGGATATGTTATGAAGCATGAAGTGTTTACTTATTTAGATGAACATAAGGAGGAACTGGCAAAGTTTTTAAGTCAGATCGTTCAGATTCCATCCCTGAATGAAGGGGTGGAAGACAGTTGCGATGAACGGCAAATGAGTAACTTTTTGACTAAATATTACCAAGAAATGGGATTAGAGACTAAAGTAGTTGCGGTTGATAAGGAAAGCAAAAGACCGAATGTTTTCGGTATTTATAAGGGCATAGGAGATGGTGAAAACATCCTTTTTAATGCTCATATGGATACCGTGCCAATCACTGATGCGGATGCATGGAAATATCCGCCGCTTTCAGGGAAAATTGTCGATGGCAAAGTTCACGGACGTGGTGCAAGTGACTGTAAACAGGGTATTGCAGCTATGACTTATGCAGTAAAGGCTTTGCAGGCCGCAGGTGTAAAATTAAACGGAGATGTTATTCTTCTTGCAAGTGCTGGTGAAGAATCTAACGAAGGCGGTGTGTATGGTGCCGGTCCGGCAATAAAAGAAGCAGGGATTAAAGCTTCCTTTGCAATTGTAGGTGAAGGAACTAATATGGAAATAGATGTTGAATCTTCAAGCCTTTGCTTTTTTGAGGTAGTAGTGAAAGGCAAGTCAATTCACGCTTCATCCAGGAACCAGGTTGTATTTCCGCAATCAGCTAGCGTACCTTGCGGTAGTCAAGTCGGAGTTGATGCCTTAGCTAAGGCATTGCCAATTATCAATATGCTGTATGCGAAAGAACGAGATTGGAATTTAAATACGATGCGTTCTAAGATTGTTGGTGCCGGTGGAAGCCCTTATCATGATAAAGCAGGTGTAGGTGCATTCACAATAAACCCGTGCGATATTACCGGAGGAACTTATTTAGGTTCACTTATTGGTGAGGTAAGAATTAAATATTCTATTTGGCACGATAATACAATTTCTCTTGAGGAAATTAAAAAGGAAATTGTACGAGATATAGCAGCTGTTGCCTCTACTGATAGCTGGTTACGCGAGAATCCGCCGATTGTAAATATGCCTATACTGCAAACATGGAAAGGCTTTCACACTGATAGGAATATTGAAGGGGTAAAGATACTGGAATCAGCCTATAAGGAATTAACCGGAAGAGATGCGATTATCACTGGAATGAAAGCAGTTTGTGATGCAACATATATCAACGAGCAGGGTATCCCAAGTGTTGTATTTGGACCAGGCGGTATGGAGAACGGTGTACACGGTACGGATGAGTTTTGTTATGTTGATTCATTAGTTGAAGCGGCTAAAATATACGCTTCAATGATAATGAAGTGGTGTAAATGATTGATTTAAATGAACTCATTTAAATCATTGATTTATAATTAGAGTGGTCTTGAAAACTAAGTAATAAAAAGGAGGAAATCAATTTGAAAAAGATTTTAGCTTTGGTTTTAACATGTATGATGGTAATTGGTTTAGTCACAGGTTGTGCAAAAGGTGAAAAAGACACAGTAAAAAACGCAGAGCCTACTAAGGCTGCCGATACTCAGGAGCCGACAAAAGAAGGGGAGAAGAGTTCTGAAAAGTTAATCCCTGTAAAGTATGTTCTTCCCCGTGGTCTAGAGTGCTTGGATGATGCACATGTTTGGGCAGCAGTAGAAATGGGTTACTTTGAAGAAGAAGGCCTTGACATTAGCGTTGAACAATCCATGGGTACTACAGACGTTAAGATGGTTTCTTTTGGACAAGCAGAGTTTTGTGTTCCAGCTCCTGTAAACCAAATGGTTGCACGTGAAGCAGGTATGCCATTAATATCTGTTATGCAGGTTGATACCCGTCAGATTTTCGGTATTTGTGTTAAATCAGATAGCGATATCAAGTCATTTGCTGACTTAAAGGGTAAAACAGTTGTCTTAGGTGTTGCTTCCTGGCAGTCATTATTTGAGCCTTTTGTTCTGGCAGCTGGACTTCAGGGTTCAGATATTGAATATGTTGTAGGTGGAGAAAACAGAGCACAAATGGTTGATATTGGTCAGGCTGATGCTGTTTTTACCTGGGAAAAAGAATATCAATTATGGCAGGCACAGGGTCTGGACTTACGTTATATTTCTGGACAGGATATTGTACCTGCATGTGCTAACAGTATTGCTACTACAATGGATAGGGTAGAAAATAATCCTGAGTTAATTGAAAAATTCTGTCGTGCATATGCAAAGGGTATTTATTTCTGTAAAGTAAACCCAGAAGCTGCTGCTGCCATCGTTGTAAAGAAATTCCCTGCTTTAAATCTTACAGTTGAACAAGCTTTACCGGCTATCATGGGCTTGGTTACCATTACCAATGATGATGATACTGAAACATATGGTTATGGACATCACAATGCTGATGAGTGGCAGATTGTGAAGGATGGCGGTTTATTATCAAATAGTTTTACTGAAGATTTGCCAGTTGAAGAATATTATACAAATGATTTCTTAGAAGCTATTAATGATTTTGATAAAGCTGAAGTTGAAGCAGATGCAAAAGCTTATGTCATCAAATAAGGATACTTATAATTAGTTATAAGGTAAAACAGGGATGTCTGATATAATATTATGATGTTCATGATGATAGTTAACAATTAACTCTTTGAATTATACATTGTACGATGCGGTAAGATTCAAAGAGTTGATTGTTATGGGTGTAATAATGAGGAGTACCATGCGGGAAATTAAAAGATATTTAGATTTTCTCGTGGCAGTATTTATTATAAAAAGAAAGTGTGATGACTATGATTAAACGAGAATTAAAAGAATTAGTAGCAAAGACTGCGAGGGAATTTTATGCAAATAATCTTACACCAGGACAAGATTCCGGAGATGTGAGTTTATTGGATTCAGATACAAATTTAGTTTATATATGCCCACGTCCAAATGAAACGCTTCCAATACCTAATTGGGGAGTAGCAAAAGCAGACGATATTGTTGTTATGGATCTTTTCGGAAACCTTCAAGAGGATAATGGTATTTTAGCAACCGTAGAGGCTCCAATGCATCTGGCTATATACAAAGCAAGGCCGAATGTAAAAGCTATTGTTCATTCACATGGTGAGTGGTCAAGTGCATTTGCTATTACAGGAAAGAAAATACCATTAGCACTGGCTGAGCAGTCCCTATTTTTAGGTGGAGAGGTTCTTTGTGCTGAATATGGCAGAGTTGGATCAAAAGAGATAGCTGATAATATAGTGAAAGCACTAGGAAAAGATAAGAATTGTGCACTAATGAGAAATCACGGAGCAGTAGCTGTCGGGACAAGTATTCAGGGAGCCATGCTCAATGCTATATTCCTTGAAAAGGGAGCTAAGACCTGCTTATTTGGATATCTGTTGGGTGGCTTGATTGAAGTCGCTCCTGATGACATTTTGGATCCATCGCTTTTGGGTTAATAAAATAGCCGGCCCATACCGGATCGTTGGAATAAATATAGAGTGATAGATAGAAGGCAGTTGAAGGCATCCATGGGATCCCCCCTATGAGAAAATTGCTGAAATTTTAGAGCCATTAAAATTAATACCTGCCCCGCCTAGACAGAACCCGTGAGGATCAGAAACCAACATTTGTTTGTACTCTGATCCGTGCAAGGAGTTTACGGATGCCCAACGGCTGCTGCTACGCAGCCGGCTGCATCCGTTCTCCATGGGTTGCTGGTCTTTTTTTCTGTATCGAAACCCATTTTAGCAACAGCTCTTTTTCTAATACGTTGATAAATTATACAACCATTACTTTAATCTCTTTTTCTTCTAACCTTCTAAGGATTCTCTTATCGATTTCCTTACCGGTAATAATCATGTCGACATCCGAGAAGTGACAGATATTAGCAAAAGCAATACTTTCAAATTTTGAGTGGTCACATAAAACAATTACCTGATGCGAAGCCTGAATCATAAGTCTCTTTACGTTGATTTCATCAACTGAATAGTTCGTGAAACCGATACCTAAATCAACAGCATCAACACCTAGAAATACTTTGTCAGCATGTATCTGTGTAATAATATTTTCAGTGAAGATACCGTTTAAGGAATAATAGCTGTTTCGTAGGGATCCGCCTAAGACAATCAGGCTAATATCATGATTTACCGATAAAGCCAGGGCGCTTTTTAAATCATTGGTAGCAATATAAAGCTTTTTGAAACCGGTCAATGCTTTTGCCACTTCATAGACAGTAGTGCCGCTGTCTAAAATGAGAGTCTCGTTTTCCTGAACCAGACTTAAGGCTGCAGCTGCTATCCGTTTTTTTTCATCCAGAAACATATCCTTACGAACGTCAAACGACGGTTCATAGGAGGTCTTTGGTGTGAGAGCAACGGCACCCCCGCGGATGCATTTCAACTCATTTGCTTCCTCTAAGTCACATAGATCCCGATGGATGGTGGACCTAGATACATGGAGCTCTTTGGTAAGCTCATCTGTTGAAACAACCCCTCTTCTTTTTATTTCACTGATGATTTTTTCGATTCTCTGCTCTCTGATAATATTAATCACTTCCTTATTATTATATATTCTCGGAATCTCTAAGCCTAATCTTTTAAGGCTTTCAGATTCGCTTTTTATAAAATCACCCGCTTTTTTGCAAAAAACGCTTGACAAAAAGTCGAAAATTTACGGCGAAGCCGATTAAATATATCATATTTTTTCTACCGGAGGCGATTTTATTATTACCTGTTATTTCTGGTGATCATTCCGCCTATCAGGATACTTTCATATCTGTTTTTCTAAAATATTATACGGATAGCAATTTTCAATCTACATTAGCATCAGAAGGTACGAAATTCGAGAAGTTATTTTTGTTATGACTTAGTGTAATAGAAAACTTAAGTTTCATCCATTTCCTCGAATCAATGAGTAATTAAATATAAAAATGTTCTATATTATTTCAAAAGCAACTAATTGCTTAATTCAGATATAAGATATATTTACGACACAAATTAAAACGTTATAGAACAAAATGAATACTTTATACTAAAAATAACATACCAAGTTCGTTCTGTCAACTCATATTTGACTGATATTATTGCAATATTTATGTAAAATGTGTGTAAAATATAAAAAACTGTTACAATATTAATTAAATATTCTTACTTTTGCTTAACGTTTTATCCAGAAATAGAAACAAATGTGTCAGAATGTCTCAAAATATAACTATTATACATAAAAAATTGAATTCGCAATAATACAGAATGATTATTAGTAAGTTACTATTCATTTGTCCTTTATAGGGGAAAACCGGAGTTTAGCCGTGGTCGAAAATTTATCGGATATGCAACCGATAAGTATAGATTAATTACAGTAGAATCTGCATCAGAAGAAAGCTTTTTCTTTATATTGAGAGTGCAGTAAAAATCGACGTTCAGAGCACTATACACTAAAAAGTAACTGCAAAACTATAGGGTTCTTGCATTTTGTAATATAAGAAGATGATATTTTGACAAAAAAATCTTCTTAATAACAGTTATTTTTATGGAACGGATTGAGAAGAGGCCGCGTCTAATTAGTAAGAAAGGATGATAAGCCCCTTCCGCATCCATTTTATTATTTACATCGTCTATCAGAACAGTGTATACTATTATATAGCATACAGTGGATAAAAATCTTGGACGAAAAAAGGGAATAATATAGGGGGGTAACAGGATGCAGAATGAAATGCAAAACAACCTCTTGGGGAAATTGCCAGCTTATGAAATAGAATCCTTAATAAGACAATATGGTAACGATGTATTGCGTACGGCATATATGTATGTTAAGGATATCCATACGGCAGAAGATATTTTTCAAGATGTGTTTATCAAGGTGAATCAAAAGCTTTCAACCTTTGAGGGAAACTCAAGCATTAAAACTTGGATTATTCGGATTACGATAAATACCTGCAAGGACTATTTAAAAAGTGCATGGAATAGGCGGGTCGTACCAATGATGGATTACCAAGAGGATGCGATTATTAGTGAATCGGATTATGAAGAGGTGGAGAAACAGGATACCAAGGAACTAATCAAAAAAACGGTTCTTTCCCTACCAGCAAAATACAAGGATGTTGTACTCTGTGTTTACTTTCAGGATATGACGATTAACGAGGCGGCTACGGTTCTTAACATCGCGGAAGGAACCGCAAAAAGCCGATTGTCAAGAGCAAGAATGAAGTTAAAATCAATATTAGAAGGGAGGCTTTCAGATGAGCTTTAAAGATAAGAAGATTGATAATATAGAATTAGATGATATGAAAATAAAATCACATCTGAATACTTCTCTGGATTTAAATAAAATCAGTATCTCAGAGGATTTAATTAATAGAACGCTGGAGGCTATTAGGATGCAGCCTTCAACTGAAAATAGCAAGAGTGAGGATGACCTTAAGTTTAAAGACGTCCAGAAAAAAGTTATTCCTTGGAACAGATATGCACGCAGTATTGTAGGAGTTGCAGCAGCAGTGTTGGTTGTCTTAGTAGGGTATAATGTAATGAAAAGTTTACCAAACGTTAATATCGGTTTCCAGAAGAATGCAACTTCCGATTATCAAAACGATGAAAATAATGCGATGGAAGAATCTCAGGCAGATACTGAGTTATCTATTCTATCAGAGAATGAGAGTACAAGTATGGAGGCACCCGAAGCCGAAGCAGGTAGTGCAGTGACCTCAGACACTGCAGCCTCGGAATATACTATTACAGGGAATGGAGCCATGCAGGATGGTATGGAATATAAGTTTGGAGCAGAGGAATCAGATCTAGCAAATACAGACATTGCCGATTCAGCAAAAATAGGATTGTCTACAGCTAAGGATACTGGTGAACCTCAAATACTTACTTTTCAAAATATTTGTGTACTAACTCCGGAACAGCTTAAATCTGTTACAATAACGAATCAGGAAAAAGGGACAACAATATCTTTAACAGACCAAATAGAAATCCTTGATTTTTATTCCATGATGGAGAAACATACGTTTACCTATACAACGGAAGTTTCTGCAATTCAGTATTATGGGGTCGATCTTATAAGTCCACTACCGGAGGAGGCTCTTTATACCATATGGGTTGGTGAGAGTGTAACTGTCAGATATACGAGAGGCGAGGAAATCAGTGATAACACTTACAAGTCTACGGATGATCAGGCCTTTAAGTTGGATTTGGATAAGTTTTTTGAAGAATATAATAAAAATTAGATTATGAATAAAAAATGATGATATAAAAGGTTCTCTAAAAATTCAAATATAGAATTTTAGAGAACCTTTTATGCACAATTCATCATAGTTATTGTAATGTTTGCTATTAACAATTGAACCCACGTTAGTAAACAAAAGATGGTACTTCTTTCATTTGCTTAAGCTTCATCCTCTGTTTTATCTGTGGAGTCTGTAAAGGTTTCTTCTTCAGGAATTTTCTCATCTAAATTAATGGGTACATATTCTCTGGATTCCTGTTCAGCTTCAGCTTCCTCTTCTGTATCAAAATCTTCGAAGTCATCTTCGAATTCATCAAAATCATCAGAGGAATCTTTCTTAATATAGTTCTTATAAAGATAATAGGCACCAGCCGCAACTGTCGCAATTGAGAGAGTACCGAATACAAATTTTCCAAACTTTTTCATATGCTATTACTTCCTTTCTATTTTTAATTATAATTATTTACTATTATATTATTATAATTCGAAATTGATAAAAAATAAAGTAAATATTCTATAAACATGTAAATAGTGCTAAAATTTATATAATAACATCCTTTTTTGAAATTTACTGCACCGTATTAAGAATTTCAAACGGTACCAGGCACAGATGCTGACACATGTGATTCAATCCTAATAATAAATTCTCTTGGGGTTTGATGCAGTCAAGTTATTTTTAACTGGTATAAGAGTTATATATTTAAAATTATATCTGCGTTAGCCTTTACTTTTTAGTATTTATATTTTATGATGAAAGTGGTCATTTGAACTTGAACGCATGAGGGAAAGGCAGGGAGTAGTTTGAATATTGCTTTATTTTCGGAAACCTATTATCCAGAAATTAATGGAGTAGCAACTTCCGTTTATATGTTAAAAGGTGAACTAGAGAATAGAGGTCATCATGTATATGTTTTTACTACAACGACACCAGGAACACCGGAGTTTGAGCATAATGTGTTCCGTGTACCTAGTATACCCTTTGCTTTTATCACAGAACGAAGAGTTGGATTATTCTATCAACCCAAATTAGCCCATGTTATTAAAAAATTAAATCTAGATATTATTCATACTCATACAGAATTTTCTCTTGGTATTTTCGGTCGCATCATGGCAAGAGAGTTAAGACTTCCCATTGTGCATACCTATCACACAATATACGAGGATTATACACATTATCTAACCCATATACAGGTACTTGATCGGAGAGCAAAAGCATTTGCCAGAAATTATTCCAAGGTTTGCTGTAACACCGTGGAGCAGGTAATTGTCCCTACTGAGAAGACGAAGGAATTACTTATGAGATATAGTGTCCATAAAGATATTTCCGTAGTACCGACCGGAATAAATCTAAGTAAATTTGACAGAAAGCAATTTTTGGAGGAGGAAATAAATACTTTAAAGAAGAAATTTGGAATCAACTCACAGGATAAAGTGTTACTATATCTTGGTCGTGTTTCTATGGAAAAGAATATTGAAGAAATCATTAATGCGATGCCAGAATACATGAAAATGCGAGAAAATATTAAATTTGTTATCGTGGGGAGTGGACCAGCGCTTGAGAAACTGGAAAGTCTGGTACGACGATTGAAATTAACAGATAAATTTGTTTTTACTGGATCACAACCTTGGGATACCATCGGACTTTTTTATTGTTTAGGAGATGTATTTGTTAGTGCTTCCCGCAGCGAGACACAAGGCCTGACCTATATCGAAGCTATGGCATCGGGTTTACCTGTTGTTGCTAGGGAGGATCAGTGCCTTATTGATATTCTAGAGACTGGGAAAAATGGATATACCTTTACAGATAAGGAAGGGCTTTACAGGGGGTTGGATCAGGTTCTATTCCTAGATAAGGAAACGGATTATTCAGCAAATGCAATTAACAAAGTTAAAAGGTATTCAACCGAAGAATTTGCATATCAGGTAGAAAAGGTATATCAGCAAGTAATATCCCGTGATAGAGTGTTTTGCAAGAGACCAACCTATGAGACTAAGAAAATATATTAACCAAGAATTGGAATGTAAGAAAATATATTAACCAAGAATTGGAATGTAAGAAAATATTAAACAAATCGACAAGATTTTGACAAACAACTTATGCTATGATACTATATATAGTAAGAAAACTAGCAATAATATCATGTTAATGTGTTTGTCACCGCAGAAAAAGAACGGCACACAATACGATGAGAGTCACCATATGTCGGGGAAAATCATAAAATTAAATGGATTTTGTCGCATATCGTGACAGTAATGAACTTAGGAGGGAATGTAGAATGAAGAAGAGTCAAGGTAAGAGATTTGCACTACTACTGGCAGTGGTACTTATGATACCATTATGGTGGAATCAAGGTGCTGCAGTAGCAAGTGCAGCAACTCCGACATTTACAAAAAAAACTGTTGAAATCGTCGGTGCGGAGGAAACCTATCAATTAGAGATCAAAGATAAGGTAACTGGAAGCACTTATATGTGGTCCTCCACCAGCACAAAGGTAGCAAAAATATCGAGCAAGGGTTTGGTTACCTCGGTAGGGAAGGGATCGGCGACCATTAAGTGTAAGATAAAGTATCCCACGGGAAAAACAAAGACGATTTCGACTAAAGTGACCGTGACGATACCAGCAACGGCAATTACGATTAACAATGAAATAGAGGTCAGGGGGGTGCATACCCTGCAGTTAGGTGAAACCTTCAATTTTAACAGCGATATTGTACCAGCAGGTTCATCAGACAAAACCTATTGGTCCATCGGCGGTGGTGATGAAGAATGTATACGAATCGTTGACGCAGAAGATGGCATCGTGAATGGAATAAAAGCAGGATTTGTAATTTTGACTGCAACTGCTTCCAAATCAACAAATCCTGAGGACTTGGGAAAAAGTATTATTAATGATGCAATTATAATAGAAGTAAAAGCACCTTCGGCTAGTGTCGGCTCTGTCGAGATTGTCAATTCCACGGAAGTGAAAGTTGTATTTGATAGTCAAATTGATAAAAATACAGTGATTGATGCAAATAATAAATTATTAAGCAATATTAGTATAACTACTATAAAAGATGTAAAGGGAGTCATGGCAAAAGATCCCGGAACACTGACTGCCAACTTATCTGCGGATATGAGGACGCTTACCATAACTGCTGCAAATTCGTTCGATGGTGAATATGGCATTAATTTAACCAGCAGTATCAAGACAATTGGTGGTATAGCGATTGAGTCACTTTACAAAAAAGTATCCTTTAAAGATACCATCCCTCCGGAAGTTACAGGCGTTTCGTTGGATGATACCGGGATGATAGCAAAAATTCAGTTTTCAGAAGCAGTGGATGTTACTAATCTTACGATTTTAAAAGTAACATGTATGACTTCAACGACCACGGAACAGAATACAATAAGTACGATAGTGAATAAATATTATTATATAGCAAGTGCAGATAAGAAATCCTTATCCATTGATCTATCTAAAATTTCAGTAGTGGATTATGGAAAGACCTTCTCCGTAACGCTGGGGGGTATTAAGGATTTGAACGGTAATATTCCGGCAAATGTTACACTGATTGCTTATTTGAGTACTGATAATTCATTGAGACCACAAGCAAAACCTTTGGAGATAAAGCGTACTTCATACAAAACAATAACAGCTGTCTTTGATCGGGCTATCCAAAGTACAAGTGCCGGTTGGGTCACCATCAATGGTAATACGATTCCCGGTGTGGTTGATGCAAATAATAATAAAAAAGTTAATTATGCCCTTACAGATGCACAAGCGCAATTAACCGGTTATGTAACAGTAGTAATTAGTTACTGGAATGGTTATTATGTAATACCGGCTGAGAGTGCTGCAAACCAACCGAGAAACTTCCCTGTTGAGTTTACCATAGATAAGTCAAGTCCAGCTTTGATATCTAATGAGTACGATGCTGCAACGAATACATTGACTTTAACCTACAATAGAGATGTAATTTTAAGCTCAAATAGCGGCACCTTTAGCGCAAGGAGAACAACGAACACAGGCGATATTAAATCAGGTATTAATATCAACTATATAAAAATGGAAAGCTCTGATAATAAAATAATTAAGCTTAAGTTAGATAACATGACCGTTGGTTACTATACATTTAATTTGGACCTAGGTTTTGTAAGGGATAACTTTATGAACTTAAGTCAAATCGCACAGCTTGCCATTAGTAATGATAATGGAGCATCCAATGAACTTCCTGGACCGTACGATATCAGACAGTCTACTACCAATTTGAGTCAAATTTACGTGTATTTTGCAAATAAACTAGATACTGTATCAGCACAGATAGCAACAAACTACACTATTCAGGGAGCCACCATACAAACAGCTTCGCTTGAGGACAATGCCCCAAATGGAGCCACCGTTCTTCTGACAGTTGCAGATGGATCCATGGATGTGACGGTTGAGCGTCCAATCATAATAACCGGAGTGAAGGGGTATGATGGTATATTTACTGAAATAATCAAGTATCAAACTTTAAAATTGATAAAGGAGAATAGGAAACCAATCTTTACTGATGCAACATTTGATAAAAATGCTAATAAGATACGTTTAAACTTCTCTGAGCAAATACAAGGTACTTTGGCAGTTAAGGTAACTCAGATAAGTTCTGTTGCTATGGAATATATTAATTCGGTAACCTATATCGATAAAAGTGCTTATATTACACTTGCAACTGTTCCAGCCAGCGGTACTAACCTAAAAATTGAAGTGTTGACGAATAATATCACCGATATCAGCGGTAACACTTTAATATTGCAATATTTAAATCCCGTAGCTGTCCCCTATTAGAGGCTATATAAACTTATCATGAAAGGTATCGCATATTATTACAAATCAGAGATAAAGTATTATCAGAGCCATGGAGCGACATGGCTCTGATAATACTACACAGGAGGATAAACATATGTATCAATTTAAGGATGAATTTCGTACAGGAATTGATAGTATCGACGAGGAACACCAAAGACTTTTTGAAATAGCGGATAAAGCATATGAGATACTAATGGATGAATTTATACCGGATAAATATGATTATATTGTTGCAATTTTGAATGAATTAAGAGAATATGCCGCAACACATTTTAAGCATGAAGAGGAATATATGGTCAGCATAAGATACAAAAAACTATTCTCACAAAAAGCAGCTCATGAGGAGTTCATTGAGAAAATTTTATCATATGATTTGGAACAAATCGATGAGAACCAAAAGGAAGCAATCCTGGAAGTGCTGGACTTTTTAAATGATTGGCTGGTTCATCATATTGTAGAGAGTGACAAATTAATCAGGCAAGATTAAATATTTAAAAGAATAAGAAAGCTAAGGATCTTTCATAGGTAAATAAAAGTTAATAATTATATTATGTATGATAAGAAAGATATAATGTAGAATATAACATAACAACCCTCTTAAGGTAGCAGTTGAAGGATAATACTGCTGCACTAAGAGGGTTGTTTCCATACTTACTTGGGCTCTTTCATAAATGTTGAGGTGTAAAATATTCCAATATTTATTTTGAAACTTTATTCAAAACTTCTGGTAAAGATATCGCTTTTTTCTAATAGACTTTCAACAGTATCAAATCCCAGACGGTGGAGTAATTCAATTACATAGGGATTATCAATCGGAGTCGGATAAGTAGCTAAATCACCATACTCTTTCACATGTTGCCGACCTAATTCATGAGGAATCAGAGCTTTTGGTCCGCCGACACAACCGCCGACACATCCCATTCCTTCGAAGAAATTAGCCGTAGTATTGCCGGATAGTAAATCATTAATCATTGCCCTGCACGCAGGAACCCCATCGGCCTGCTGGGTCCGGATGGAAATTTTACGATGAGGATTCAACTGCTTTAACGTTACTTCCACGGCTTCGCTGACACCTCCGGTATGGGCATAAATTCGACCAGCTCGGGAGGAGTGATCCTTTTCACTTTCCTCTAATGTAGCAGGAGATATTTCCATTACATCAAAAATGTCTTTTACTTCCTGAAAGGTGAGTACAAAATCAACAGCATCAGCAATATCCTTTTCCCTAGCTTCTGCTTTCTTCGCCATACACGGGCCAATAAATACTGTTAAGGCATCGGGATGTAACACCTTTACGGCGCGACCACTTGCAATCATTGGAGAAACTGCGGGTGGAACGTGAGGAACCAAATCATGATAAATCTTACGAATCATAGCAATCCATACCGGGCAGCAGCAGCTAGTAAGCTGATAATCAGTTTCTGTTTTAATATTAATGTCAAATTCTAAGGCTTCTTTTAAGGTTAATATATCAGCAAACAGTGCAACCTCAATCATTCCATCAAATCCAATCTGTTTCAAGGCAGTACGCAATTTGCCTGGAGTAACCTCACTACTGAATTGACCTTGGAATGCGGGTGCAACCAATGCATAAACAAGACCCTTGTGGGAACGGATAGCCTGTAGTGCTGGAATAACATCCTTACTACTTGTTAATTTTTTAGCACGACACTCCTGAATACATAGAGAGCAACCGGTGCATAGTTCTTCATCCACTTGGATTTCCCCAGATTCGCCAGGGTGGATTGCATGGAAAGGACAGACTTTCACGCAGTTTTGATCACCGTCTTCACACTTACAATCCCCAATATGCCACACAAGGGGATGCTTTTCGGGATGGAGAAGGCAGTCAAGCTGATGGGTATCATAAAGATCCATCTTATCTAAAAAACTATCCTCCTTCTCCATCAATGTTCGAACGAGTACTTCTAAGTACAATTCTTCAAATGTTTTCATATCCATTCACCAGAAATCCTTTCCTTTAATATTATTAAATGTATATGTCATATAATATCAATTTTAATCGATTATCGTTAAAAAATCCATCTATCTTTTTATTATAGCCAAAGAAGTTTGCCCCACAATCTAGAGCTGTCTTTCTGATGCGAACAATGTACTCGACTGTACTGCGACCGAAATCACATGCCGGCACTTGTGTGCGCCTGTCAGCCAAAATTCTCAGTACAACACCTAAATCCTTGACCAAATATACCAATACACAAGTATTATTCAACAATTATATCCCCTTTATACTATTCTTTGCTTTACTAGGATTTGGATTTGATTTATAATTAGATTTGCATGAGATTACATAATAAAGGGAAGTGTATATTCTTAGGTTCTGGGTAAAATCTAATTAGAATATATAGGATATGGAGAATTAAATTGAAAGAACAGAAAAAAAAGAGGTTAATTAAAGCCGGATGGCTTTTGTTCTATTTTTATATCATACTATTATCTTATTTTTTATTTTTCAGTGAACGTTATGGAATAGATCAGTATCGATATAATCTTAAGTTTTTGAAGGAAATCAAACGTTTTATCAGGTACCGGGAGCAATTGGGTTTAAAAAGCTTTGTTGTGAATATTATGGGCAATGTCATAGCCTTTGCACCCTTTGGTTTTTTACTGCCGTTATTAAATATTAAGTTTCGTAAGATTTTTTACATTACATTTTTGAGCCTGTTGTTTAGCTTATCAGTAGAGGCAGTACAGCTTATTTTCAAAGTTGGGATTTTTGATGTGGATGACCTCTTATTAAATACGATTGGTGGGATTACCGGGTACCTTGCTTTTGCTATATGCAATAGGATAGCTCGCGTAGTGCGTTTAAAGAAACATAAACGGAGGGGAAAATGAAGATTCTAAGAAAAAATAAGGATATGATTCGATTTTCAGGAAGGAGACACACCAGGCTTGGAATTATATCTGCTATCATCGGGGTAGGGGTAGTAATCGGGTTTATAACAATTAGCATAATATCCGGTATTTCTAGCGGAAAGGGCGGGATTGTTCTGGGTATTATTGGAATATTCCTTGCATCCTTTGCAATTTGCGGTTTTGTACTTTCCTATCAAGCATTTAAGCAAAAGGATATCTTTTATCGGTTCCCTGTGATGGGTGCGTTACTGAATGGTTTTATGACTGTATTGTTATTGATAATCTATATTTTAGGATTTGGAGGATGATATGAATAGATTAGAGCAACAAATGAACTTTATAAAAGAGGTAGACAAGCTAAAGAGTATCATCAGACAAAATTATCTGATTGATGGAAGCCGCAAAGAAGATGATGCAGACCACTCCTGGCATCTTGCTATGATGTGTGCCATTTTAAGTGAGCATTCAAATGAAAAGATAGATGTTTTGAAGACAATCACCATGGTTTTAATCCATGATATTGTCGAAATCGATGCAGGAGATACTTATGCATATGATGCATTAGCTAATATTTCAAAGAGAGAGCGGGAACTGAAAGCGGCTGACCGTATCTTTCATCTACTTCCTCAGGATCAGGCGGAGGAAATTCGTTCTCTTTGGGATGAATTTGAGGAAAGTGTAACTCCGGAAGCGAAATTCGCGTCCACTTTGGACAGGTTGCAGCCCTTATTATTAAATGCAGAAAGTGGTGGAATTTCATGGAGGGAGCATGGTGTTACGCTCTCCCAGGTGTTGGAAAGAAATAAAACTACCCATGAGGGATCGGAAGAACTCTGGGAGTATGAACGAAGGATAATCCAAAAACATGTGGATAACGGGAATTTGATAAATGATGGAGGCTACGATGAAATACAACCAACTATTTAAGGAAGATAACGACACGATTAGGGAAAGATACGAGCTGGCAATGGAACGAATCCAGTTAATGGAACAGGAGAATAGCGTAAAGGCGAACTTTTTAGATTATTTTCATAAAACAGCAGCCTTTGTTCTACTCGTTAAGAATGTTACAAAAATGGTTGAGGAAGAACGCTTTTCTAAACTTCAGGTAAAGGAATTAAAATCACTCAACCGGGCATTGTATGAGGATATTACAGGAGACAATTATCAAACCAGCTATGCTAATCCAACCTACGCCTGCGATAGATTGGGCGATAAGTATGGTAAACTGTTATCGTTTTTATATACGGAACTGCGGGGCATCATAATTTATGCTTTCGAAAGCCGACTATACGAGCTCACAATCTATTTGGAGCTGTTGATTGAAATATACAATTATATTGAAGAAGAAGACGAATTTACCTTCAAAGATGTAAAAAGAGCAATTTATGATTTTATGAGTGATTATTGTGAAGTGCTGATGCAAAATAGGACAAGGGAGCTGATTGATACAGAGCTTTCCTTCGCGAAAGATATCATCATGGAGTCAGATCTATCGGATATCAAATATCTTTACCAATTTGGAGATTATATCACCGATAACGAGCTTAAGACAGCGGAATATATTAATACATTGCCGGAGGAAAGGGTTCAAGCTATGGCAGACACCTTCACAAAAGGCTACCGTATGGGCTTTGTAGCGAATCAGTTAGATTTAAGCAAAAAAGCTATTGTAAATATAAGGTACCAGTTGGGGTTTGAAAAAGTAATACGTTGTGCAATTATTAATTTTAAAAAGCTGGGTCTTGACCCTACGATTTATCGGGCAGCTTATAATGCGGTAAATAAAATGCAGCATTTAAAAATAGGGTATCATGCTACCAGCCCCAATAAGCAGTACGATTATGACCACCGTTTTGATATCGGGTTGTTTTTGGACAAGGCCTTTAAAGAAAAAAAACTGGAGTGCCGTAAATACTCCTTAGAGCAATATAAAGATAAAGCAGGATTCTATGCAGGACCTGCGGTAATGGAGGTGTTCGGAGAGGAGCTTTTTGCACCGGAGGATAAAAAGACAGCGATTAAATTAGACAAACGTCAGCAGAAATTGTATGTGGATTATTACCGGGATGAGAATTTGCTAAATCAGGAATATTTAAAGCTTGGAGAAACCTCATTTACAATTATATCCTATCCGATTCCGGAGATTGGTAAGGATTTCGAAGCTATCTTTTCAGAGACAATGAGTGTAAATACGTTGGACAACGATTTGTTTTGTAATATCCAACAACATATCATAAATGCTTTAGATCAGGGTGAATATGTTCGGATTCAAGGACTAGGTAATAATCATACTGATATAAAGGTGAAACTATTTTCTTTGGAGAACAAAGAGAAAGAAACAATATTTGAAAACTGTGTTGCTGATGTGAATATTCCGGTCGGTGAAGTATTTACCTCTCCGGTTTTAAAGGGGACAAACGGGGTACTACATGTTCCAAAGGTTTATTTAAACGACTTGGAATATCGCGATTTGGAGCTCACCTTTGAGGACGGAAGGATACAGACGTATTCTTGCAAGAATTTTAATGACAAGGACAGGAATCGTAATTTCATTAAAGAAAATTTGCTGTTTAATCATGATACCCTGCCGTTAGGTGAGTTCGCTATAGGCACCAATACCACAGCTTATATGATGGGAAAGAAATATGATATCGCCCCTCGCCTGCCAATTTTAATAGCGGAAAAGACAGGACCACATTTTGCAATTGGGGATACCTGCTATAAGATGAGTGAAGAGACAAAAACCTATAATCCGGACGGCAAGGAAATTGTTGCGCGGGATAATGAGATATCCATTCTAAGAAAAACAGAACCGGAAAAAGCGTATTTTAATTGCCACACTGACATCACTTTACCCTATGATGAAATTAAGGAAATAGCAGTTTATTTAAAGGACGGTTCTACCATACCAATTATTCAAAACACAAGATTTGTCTTGGAGGGAACAACTGCTTTAAATGAACCGTTTGATCAGGTTTAATACGTTGATGGCACAGTAAGATTTAGAAGAGGATAGAATTTGGAGGAAAATTATGTTAAAGATTAGAAATTTATCGAAAAGTTATAAAGGCGGAAAAAAAGCAGTAGATAACCTAAGCCTTGATATTAACAGTGGTGATATCTTTGGCTTTATTGGTCATAATGGGGCGGGAAAAACAACTACGATACGTGCCATTGCCGGTGTTCTTGATTTTGAAGAGGGAGAAATATTTATAGATGGGATTCCAATCAAGAAGGATCCAGTTTCCTGCAAGAAAAGGACTGCTTATATTCCTGACAATCCTGATTTATATGAGCACTTAACCGGAATTGGATATCTTAACTTTATTGGTGATATTTACGATGTAAACAAGTTTGATCGGGAGACTCTAATCGAAAAGTATGCAGATGCTTTTGAAATGACCGGAAACCTAGGAGATACAATTTCTTCTTATTCCCATGGTATGAAACAAAAAATGGCTGTTATTGCCGCTTTAATACACAGACCGAAACTCCTTATACTGGATGAACCTTTTGTAGGACTGGACCCGAAGGCTGCCCACACACTTAAGACAATCATGATAGAGCTATGCAAGGGTGGAAGCGCTATTTTCTTTTCAACCCACGTTTTGGAGGTGGCAGAGAAGCTTTGTAATAAAATTGCCATCATAAAAAATGGAAAATTGGTAGCCTGCGGCCTTACAGACGAGGTAAAAGGAAATAACAGCCTTGAGGATGTATTTATGGAATTGATTGATGAGCAATAATAAAGGGGGTGGTGATTCACTATATGTATAATATTATTTGTTTAGTCAGAGTTCAAATGGGAACAGTATTAGTAGATATGCTTTCCCTCGGGAATAACCGTAAAAGAAAACCGAAGGCACTTTATGCAGGTTTGGTTTTATTTGTATTAGGTATGGGATCATTAGCATTTTTTTATAGCTTAATGATCGGCAAAGGTCTTTTGATGTTTAATAGTATTGAACTACTACCGGCATTAATGATGGCAGTAACAAGCATTGTTGTGCTTTTTACAACTGCATTTAAAGTAAAAGGTACTATATTCGGTTTTAAGGATTACGATATGGTGATGTCACTCCCAGTTAGCACCGGAGGTATTGTAGCGAGTCGTTTAATTTTACTGTATTCCCTCAATATGGTGTTTGTGTGCATCGTAATGATTCCTATGATGATAGCATATAGCATCTTAACGAAACCGGATATCTTGTTTTATGTCTTTGGACTCATTTTGATGCTCGCCCTTCCGTTGATACCAATCGTGGTAGCATCAATTTTTGGAACAATTATCGCATATGCGGCATCGAAATTTCGGTATAGTAGTTTAGTCAGCATTGCGGTTTCCTTTGGTTTACTGATAGCTATCATGGGAATATCCTTTATGACGGGAGATACCGGACGGGAGCTGGTTGATTTAAGTAAAGCCTTAACAAATAAAGTAAATGCAATCTATCCTCTCGCTAATCTATATAGCCTTGCGATAAACAACTATGATATTATGGCACTTTTTACTTTTTTGGCAATTTCATTGTTTGGTTTTCTACTCTATTCAATTTTAGTTGGTAAAGTGTTTAAAAAGGTGAACACCTTAATCATGACCGGAAAATCCCGTTCAAACTATAGGATTGGAGAGCTTAGACAGTCGTCTCCTATTAAAGCATTATACATTAAGGAAATACGGAGGTATTTTTCATCTCCCATTTATGTACTTAATACTGGATTTGGAATTGTAATGTTAACAATCGCGGCAATTGCTCTCATCTTCGTTGATTTGGAAAAATTAACGGGGGATCCGCAATTAGCTCTACTTATAAAGAATAGTGGTCCGGTTTTCATAGCCTTTTGTCTTTCAACCACTTGTACTACAGCAGCCTCAATCTCTATGGAGGGAAAGAGCTTATGGATCATCAAATCATTACCGATATCAGCGAAAAGCATATTTATATCAAAGATTGCCGTCAACCTATCTGTGGCGGCTCCAGCGTTACTAGACGCCTTAATTATTGGTATTATTTTAAAATATGATTTGATACGAATCTTTTACTTAATTACAACGACTATAGTAATTGCAATTTTTATTTCGTTACTAGGATTGGTGGTAAACCTTAAATTTCCAAATTTCAATTGGACAACGGAAGCTATAGTAGTAAAGCAGAGCGCTTCATCAATGATAGCTGTTTTTTCTGGAATGGGGATAGCTGGAATACTATTCTTGCTCGTGACGGTAATACCCTCCGCTAATTTGCCTTATTTAATTTTCCTTGGCTTGATGGTAATTGCGAACATCGCTCTATATCGCATTTTGATTACTTGGGGATCGAAACAATTCACCCAGTTATATTAAAAGCAAAGGCAAAAAGGTTAATAGTAGAATAATGTGTGCTTATATATCACGTTATGTTTATTAGAAGCTCTAATAAAATACATAAGAAATTATCTGGTGAAAATTAACGACAAACGAATGGTAATATGCTAAAATGTGAGCAGAAAGTTCAAAATTTAATCGGATAAATTTTATGTCAAGTAAGTTGGTTTACCAATTTATCTTGTTCATTACACGCGATTGGCTATCCAAATCGCTTTGTATTAAATATAGAAGAAGCTATCATATCCTTACTAGGAGGAATTTCGAATGGATTATAAAAAAGCAGGAGTAGATATTGAAGCAGGATATAAAGCAGTGGACCTTATGAAGGAGCATATCAAAGGTACGATGCGTAAGGAAGTATTATCGAGTATCGGAGGATTTTCGGGAGCATTTTCCCTGGAGGGCTTCAAAAATATGGAACAGCCCACCTTGGTTTCCGGAACGGATGGAGTAGGTACGAAATTAAAAATCGCTTTTCTTTTAGATAGACATGATACAATCGGAATCGACTGTGTCGCTATGTGTGTGAATGATATTGCCTGTGCCGGAGCGGAACCTCTGTTTTTCTTGGATTATATCGCTTGTGGTAAAAACGAACCCGATAAGATTGCTACCATTGTAAAAGGAGTGGCAGAGGGTTGTAAGCAGGCAGGAGCAGCTCTAATTGGTGGAGAAACTGCCGAGATGCCCGGTTTTTATCCGACGGACGAATATGACTTAGCAGGCTTTGCGGTTGGCATTATCGATCAAAAACAGTTAGTTACCGGAGCAAATGTAAAACAAGGGGATGTCTTGATTGGCATTGCGTCCTCCGGAATTCACAGTAATGGTTACTCTTTGGTTCGGAAGGTATTTCGTATGCAGAAAGAAACTCTGGACATCTATTATGAATCCTTAGGCACTACCTTAGGGGAGACCTTACTGACCCCTACTAAGATATATGTTAATGTTTTAAAGGGACTAAAGAAGGGCAAAATTACGATAAAAGCATGCAGCCATATCACAGGTGGAGGCTTTTATGAGAATATTCCAAGAATGCTACCGGAAGGAATTCATGCATTTGTGAATAAAAATAGTTATTACATTCCTCCAATCTTTGGGATGCTATCGAAAGACGGCGATATTGCAGAACATGTAATGTATAATACATACAACATGGGACTCGGTATGATGATTGCAGTAGATAGTAAGGATGCAGATAAAGCAATTAAGTTGATTGAAGAAGCAGGAGAAAAGGCTTATATCGTCGGAGAGGTTAAGAACGGTACGAAGGGAGTCAGCTTATGCTAAGATTGGCTGTCGTTGTTTCAGGCGGAGGTACCAATCTGCAGGCCCTGATTGATCATAGCGAACAGAATAAGCTTGGTAATGTGAAGATTGAAGTTGTCATTAGTAATAATAAGAACGCTTATGCTTTGGAACGGGCGAGTCAGCATAATATTGCAGCAGTTGCAATAGCAAAGAAGGATTATGAGAGCCCGCATCAATTTGAAGCAGCCTTTTTAGAACTGTTAGATAGTTTCAACATTGATTTAATCGTACTGGCTGGTTGTTTGATGATTATTCCTGAAATTATTGTTCAAAAATACAAAAACCGGATTATTAATATTCACCCGTCTCTAATTCCGGCCTTTTGTGGAGAAGGCTTCTATGGCCTGAAGGTACATGAAGCAGTTCTTTCCAGAGGAGTTAAGGTAACGGGTGCTACAGTGCATTTTGTAGATGAAGGAACCGATACAGGACCGATTATTCTACAAAAGCCAGTAATGGTACAGGAGGATGACAGTGCACAAAGCCTTCAAAGAAGAGTAATGGAACAAGCAGAATGGATTATCCTGCCCGAAGCAGTACGCCTTATTGCTGAGGATAAGCTTGTAATAGACAAAAATATAGTAAAAATAAAAAAATAGAGAGTAACTTGAAAACAGATGGCGAATTTTACATTAGCTTTCTGTTTTTTATCTTAGTTACGTTAGGTTTAGAACAAAAAGATAATAATAAAATACGATATTAAATTTATGGAGGGTCATCAAGATGAAGGTTTTAATTATCGGTAGTGGAGGTAGAGAGCATGCAATCGCAAAGAAGGTTTCCATGAGTCCAAAGGTTAGTAAACTATATTGTGCACCAGGAAATGCGGGAATTGCAGAATGTGCTGAATGTATCAGTATTGCGGTTACTGACCATTTTGGGCTTGCTGATTTTGCTACTAAGGAAGGAATTAACCTTACGATTGTAGGCCCGGATGACCCATTGGTAGGAGGCATTGTAGATGTCTTCAAGGAGAGGGGTTTGCGCGTTTTCGGACCTAGAAGAAATGCAGCAATTATTGAGGGCTCCAAATCATTTTCCAAGGATTTAATGAAGAAATACCATATTCCTTCCGCTTTTTCAGAAACCTTTGACCATTCTTCAGATGCTATTTCTTATCTTAAGACAAGCAAATTTCCCATTGTATTGAAGGCAGACGGGCTGGCACTGGGGAAAGGGGTCTTAATCTGCAATAGTTTTGAAGATGCAGCAAATGGTGTAAAACTAATCATGGAGGATAAGCAGTTTGGCACTGCAGGGGACCTTCTGGTTATTGAAGAATTTATGACCGGACGTGAGGTTTCGGTACTGGCTTTTTGCGATGGAACCCATATTGTACCGATGACAAGCGCACAGGATCATAAACGCGCTTTGGATGGAGATCAAGGCTTAAATACCGGAGGCATGGGAACCTTTTCTCCAAGCCCCTTTTATACCAAGGAAATCGATGAGTTTTGCAAAATAAACATTTATCAGCCAACGATGGACGCTATGAGGGCTGAGGGTAGGGATTTTACTGGAATATTATTTGTTGGTTTAATGCTTACAAAGGACGGCCCTAAAGTATTGGAGTATAATGCACGTTTCGGTGACCCTGAGACTCAGGTGATACTTCCCCGAATGAAAAACGATATTATTGATGTTTTTGAGGCTTGCATTGACGGCTCCTTAGATAAAATCGATCTTATGTTTGAAAACAATGCTGCAGTCTGTGTTATATTAGCCTCGGAAGGTTACCCGGAGCAGTATGATAAGGGATTTGTAATTAAAGGTTTGGATTCCTTTATAGGGAAGGAAGATTATTTTGTGTTCCATGCAGGCACTAAAAAATTAGGAAAGGATATCGTTACGAACGGTGGCCGAGTACTGGGAATTACTGCAAAAGGCAATGATCTTAAGGAAGCCAGAAGGAAGGCCTATGAAGCTACCTCCTGGGTTTATTATGATAATAAATATATGAGAAATGATATTGGTAAGGCAATCGAAGAGGCATAATCTGGGTACTTTCGTACAGATTGTGAGTTATTAAGAACAAAACAGGTCATTTATAACACGCATAATAATGTAAAATAACCCCATATACTGCACTAAATAACAAATAAAACATTATATGCCACAGAAGTGCCATAGTTCTTTTATATGATAAAGCGGTAATTATAGGATGATATCAGATTGAGTCATTTACAGGAAATAAGCTTCCTAGATTACTCGTTATTGTATGAAAGGGGAATTTGATGAAAAAACAGCATTATAACAGATGGTTAAGTTTCTTTCTATGTCTTGTATTAATAATCCCGCATGGGTTTTTTAAGAATACAGCTGAAGTAATGGCAGCTCAAACCGGAACAGTTACAGCAGATACTTTAAATGTTAGATCAGAGCCATCTACAACAGCCCAAAAGGTACAATTAAATGGTGTTAATGTCTATTTAATCAAGGGGGAAACTGTTAATATCCTTGAGGAGGATGGAGATTGGCTCCATATATCCATGATATTCAATGGGAAAACGGTGAAGGGCTACGTTCATAGTGATTATGTTGGCATACCAGAATCGGCGGTCACACCTACGCCGAAACCCACACCGAAACCTACACCTACGATATCCCCGGTTAATCCGGAAGCTGTAACGATAGAGAAAGACGTCAAGTTAAAGGCAACAGTTACAGCTGCTAAGTTAAATGTACGAAGCGGACCCGCAACTACATATAGGAAAGTTGCAAGCTTAGTAAAAGGTAACAGCGTTACGGTGCTGAATGAGACTATTAAGGATAGCGATAAATGGTATGGAATTTCCTATAAGATTGATGGAAAAACAAAAACAGGATATGCATTAGGCAACTATATCAAGCTATCCTTTACTAATTCTATTAAGGGAGAAATCGCAGTTAGTAAACTAAAAATTTTCTCCGCTGCCGGAAGCACTTCCGCATATCTGAAGAATTCGGGAAAAATTATTTCCTTAAGTAAGAATAAAAATGTTACCATACTTGATGAAAAAACATTATTAAATGAGAAATGGTTTAAAATATCTTTTATATATAATGATGTAAAAAAAATCGGTTATGCGTTGGCAAATAAAATAACCTTTCGGATATTAAGTGTAGAGACGACACCAACACCTACTCCAAAACCTACACCGATAATTACACCCAAACCGACAGTAACACCCAAACCGACAGTAACACCCAAACCGACAGTAACACCCAAACCGACAGTAACACCCAAACCGACAGTTACTCCGAAACCGACAGTAACTCCAATACCGACAGTAACTCCAGTACCAACATTACCCCCCACCCCTACACCGATGCCGGAGTCTGTTATCTTCAATGTTAGTAATATTCAGATATATAACGACATCAATTCTCCTAGAGGAGGCTATATCTGCAATACCGTTTATTTGAATTTAGTAGCTAACATTTTGATTTCAGAGCATTTTTTATATGACAGCTTTAATCAGCCAGTTTTGCTGCTAAATGGTCAACGTGTAACGGTGAATAGTAATGTAAGAGTTGACGGAACTACATGGTACTATATAACTTATAATAATGTCAGCGGTTATGTGAGAGCTGAATATGTCTATATAGGAGATCGGATACCCGAGGGAAGCATGATTCCATCACCTCCAAATACGAATGTATCACCGACACCAACACCGATTATTAATAACCCAAATAGTGCTGATTTTGAGGCTAATTTGGCTCAATTTCCGGAAAGCTATAAAGCATCGCTCAGACAATTACACGCAGTATATCCACAATGGGTGTTTGAGCCTTACCAAACGGGACTAGATTGGAATGCCGTAATACAGCAGGAAAGTATTCCAGGTAAAAACTTAATACCTAACAATAAGAGTGTAGAATGGAAGTCCTTAGAAGACGGGGCATATAATTGGAAAAAGGATACTTTCAATATCTTTGATGGCACTTATTGGGTGACGGCATCAAAAGCTGCAATTGAATATTATATGGATCCGAGAAATTTTCTGACTGCGAATTTAATATTTCAGTTTGAATTGTTAAAATATCAAAGTACATATCAAAAATTATCAGGGGTTGAAAACATATTAAGAGGGACTGCGATGTATAATACCTCGTATGAATTTGTAGATGAATTGGGTATTTTGCAACGATATACCTACGCAGAAACCTTTATCAAGGCTGCACAATATTCAGGAGTAAGTCCATATCATTTGGCTTCCCGCGTAAAGCAGGAGGTAGTAACCGGCCCAACCACCTTAAGTAACAGTGTATCCGGTACCTATACCTACAATGGAGAAAATTTTGCAGGGTTTTACAACTTCTATAACATTGGCGCAAATGACAGTGCCGGTGGTGGTGCAGTTGCCAACGGTCTTCGATATGCCCAAAAAGGCAATAGTAACGCTGAAAATAATATGCTATATATGATTCCTTGGACTAATCCATTTAAGTCTATAGTAGGAGGATCGTATTTCCTAGGGGGTACTTACATCAACCGTGGACAGGATTCAGTATACTTACAGAAGTTTAATGTTACACCAAAATCAACCTATTTTCATCAATATATGACTAATGTTGAGGCACCATGGGCAGAAGGGAAAAAAATCTACTCTGCATATGGGAGTATGACTGATTCACCAATTGTATTTTCGATACCGGTATATTTAAATATGCCTTCACAAGCAGTATCGGCACCAACTACCATGTATAATCCAAATAACCGATTAAAGAGTTTAAATGTATATAATATGAATGGTGAAGAAATAACAATTACACCGACCTTTAGTCAGACAGGTTTAAATTACTACCTTATTGTAGGTAACGATGTTGAAGCTGTTCAAATTAAGGCAGCAACGGTGAGCAAGACCGCAACTTTATTAGGTGGTGTTAGTGATTACCTTCCTCTTAATGTTGGAAACAACGAGATTACAATTCCTGTCATTGCACAAAATGGACAGATAGTAAACTATATCATTAATATTGTCAGAGAGTAATCGCTTCATAAAAATATGGTGTAAGGCAGACTGCAAGGAATTACAGATCATATGCCGTAGAATCCGGCCGCAGGCCTAAAAACCTGGAGGCCGGATATTGCTATATTTTCCTATAAAATATCAAAAATTTTAAATATAAAAATTGGAGGAACAATATGAGAAAAAGGATTATTAGATATTTGGCAGTCTTCTTTCTGCTTCTGCTAGTGGGGGGCATGGTCACAGCAAAGCCTTGTCTGGCAGCCAGTGCACAAATTCAGATTTCAGCCGACGATGCGGAAGTTACATTAGGAGACAGCCTATTCATTTATATTACAATCACTTCAGAAACCTCAATAGGGGACTTTGAAGCAAACCTTACTTATGATGACGATACTCTGGAATATCAAAAAGGTGCTTCGGTAATCACTGGTAGCAGCGGATTTTTAAAAATTGCAGATATTGATGTATCGGAGGGTACTTCTTCAAGAAAATATATGCTTAAATTCAAAGCAGTGAAGGTGGGCGTCTGTAAAATAACCTTTAACAGCCCAATCAAGGTTTACGAATATGAAACAATGGATGAAATGTCGGTAGCCAGTAATGATTTGAACGTTAACGTTAAGGCAGCCGATACCGCTTCCACGAATACATTTTTACAATCTCTAAAAATCAGTCCATCAGAGCTGACACCAACGTTTGATAAAAATGTATTTGAATACAATAGTAACGTTGGTTATGAAACCGAAAAACTGGTAATTAATGCTCTTCCTGAGAATATTAAATCAATTGTTTCAATTTCAGGTAATGATTTATTGAAAGTAGGAGAAAATAAAATTATCATTACTGTGTTAGCAGAATCGGGAGCTGACATACAATATAATATAAACGTAGTTAGGGAGAAGGCACCAAACGAGGCTGCTCCTGATGATTCAACAATTACGCCAGGTGCAACACAGAGTACCATCAAGGTTGTTAAGATTGATGGAGAAATATTTGCAATATATGAAGGAAAATATAAATTGGTGGAGCCTGATAGTGAAGTTAAAATACCAGATGGTTATACCAGTGCAAAGATTATAATATCCGATATTTCTATAAATGCTTATTCTCTTCTTGAAGACCCGAGTAATGATTTCCTTTTAATTTATGCAATGAATGAATTGGGGGAAGCAGGATTCTACAAATATGATCGGATTGAAAAAACGATGCAGAGGTATGTTCCTGACGAAGCTTATGGATTTAACAACGTAGTAAACTCACAAGAGAAAATAATCATGAACTCGGAAGAATACCACGCTAATCTCAATAAAGCAGCGTTAATCATCGCTCTTTTAAGCATAGTATGTATTCTGCTGATTGCCGGCTTAATTCATTTTTATATGAAATCAAGAGGATATAAAGAAGATGATTTGAAATAAAATTATTGTTAACGGATTGACTAATATGAATTTCTATAATTATAAATTTAATGTTGACAAATTAAACAGCTCTGTTATACTGTAGATATAACAGATATAACGATGATATTTAAGTAAAATGAGGTGTTTTCTATGTATGTAGAAATTGATTTTAATAGTGATGAAGCGATTTATATTCAGCTCAGGAATCAAATCATCTACGGAATTGCTACTTCTAGGATACAGGAGGGTGAAAATCTTCCATCGGTAAGAGAATTAGCAGAAATAATCGGGATAAATATGCATACAGTAAATAAAGCATATACCATTTTAAAGCAAGAAGGGTATGTGAAACTGGACCGAAGAAAAGGTGCAGTAATAGCTATAGATTTTAATATGCTACAAGCAATCGAAGAGATGAAAGACGATTTAAGGGTAGTACTTGCGAAAGCAATTTGTAAAAATGTCAGCTGTGAAAACGTGCATGAGATAGTTAATCAAATATTTGAAGAATTTGAAAGGGGGTAATTACAATGCTATGTGATAGATGCCAAAAGAGAGATGCAAAAATACTGTATACTGAAATTATAAACGGGACAAAGAAGGAACAGCATCTTTGCGAAGAATGTGCTACTGATTATACATCCTTTCAAATGGAAAAACCTATACTAAACAGTGAACTTACTCTTGGAGACTTGTTATCTACCTTATTAGATAGCTATTATACATCCGGCCAAACCAAGGAAACGGGCGAGAGTAAGCCAGATATCGTATGCGAAAAATGTGGAACCTCGTATGAGGAATTTTCACAAAAGGGGCGTTTTGGATGTGCGAATTGTTATCGAAGTTTTAATAGTCAGTTAGGAAAGACCTTAAAGGGTATTCAAGGTGCAGAAGTTCATACCGGAAAACGTCCTAAGGGATATACTACTAAGATGGATCAGATTCTAAAGGGATTTACTGAAACCCAATTGCTTGTTTTAAAGCTTCAAGAAGCAATCGAGAAGGAAGAATTTGAAGAAGCTGCAAGACTTAGAGATATAATCAAGCAGATGAAAAAGGAGGAGACCAGCAATGCTTAAATGGTATGAGCAAAAGGCTCCAGACAGCGATGTTGTTATCTCCAGCCGTATCAGACTGGCCAGAAACTTGGATAAGTATCCATTTTCTGAAAATCTTCAGGAAGAACAAGCAATAGCACTCGTGAATGAAGTAAAAGATATAACAGCTTCCTTGTCAGAAAAAGAAGGAAGAAAATTTTATGCATGTAATATAAGCACATTAAGTGAAATTGATAAAACAGCCATGGTGGAGCGGCATATCGTAAGCCCTCTGCTAGCAGGGAAGCAACAAACTACAGGGTTGATTTTATCGGAAGATGAAACCATCAGTATCATGGTCAATGAAGAGGATCATATTAGGATACAAGCCATCGTAGGAGGTTTGGATTTGGAGCAGGCTTTTTCAAAAGCAGACCGGATAGATGATATTGCCTATGACAGATTACATTTTGCTTATGATGAAAAATATGGATATTTAACTTCATGCCCAACGAATACTGGTACAGGAATGCGTGCTTCCTGCATGGTATTTCTTCCTGCATTAACCTCTGCAAGAATGATACAAAAGCTGATAGAAGAGGTTGGAAGGTATGGTGTAACAATTCGTGGAATTTACGGAGAAGGTTCGAAGAGCCTTGGAAGTATTTATCAGATATCAAATCAAAAAACCTTAGGAATCTCTGAAAGAGAAATCATTGATAATTTGAACCGAATCGTTGCACAAGTGATTAAACAGGAAAAAAAGAGAAGAGAATATATGTTATCCGTGAATACAGATGAGATTGAGGATCAAGTTTTCCGTTCCTATGGAGTACTTCGATATGCAAGACAAATATCCTCCGAGGATGCTATGACCTTACTTTCCCAATTAAAATTCGGTGCGGACTGCGGTTTGGTCCATTTTGACCGGGAATTTAATGTCCATAAATTGATGATGGGTGTGCAATCTGGAAGTCTGCAATGGTCTCTGGGTAAAAGTGTCGGAAGTACAACAAGAGACCAATCAAGAGCCGAATATATCAGAAAAGAATTACCTACAATTACACATGGCAAATAATCAAACCTATTTGTGGTGAATAGGTTACTAATTAATCTTGTAAAGATATGAGAAGGATATTAATTCCTGATTGCGAAAAATCAGAGAAAAAATAAAGTACTCTCAGTTGAATGGAGGATACAAAAAATGTATGATAAATTTACTGAAAATGCTAAAAATGCTATTAACTTAGCAAAAGAAGTAGCTTACCGTCTGTCCCATAATTACATCGGGACAGAACATCTACTAATTGGATTGATGGAAGTAGAAGGTGTTGCCTCGAAAATTTTGGAGGAAAACGGTGTTAGTGTAGAAAAAGTATTAGAATTAGTAAATCAACTAATTGCACCAAATAATGGCGTTGAAATGATGGATGCTGGCAGTTTTACACCGAGATCAAAGCGTATCATAGATCAAAGCTATAAAGAAGCAGCAAAATTCAAGGCTCAATTAGTTGGTACAGAGCATATACTGATTGCGTTAATTAAGGAATCAGATTGTATTGCAGTCCGACTGTTAAATACTCTGGGTGTCAATGTCCAAAAGGTATTTATTGATATATTGACAGCATCAGGAGTGGATGTCAGTGCTGCAAAGAATGAATATTCCACGGGAAAAGGTAAAAGTAAAGGGAAAGCCTCCGCTACACCTACCTTGGATCAATACAGCCGTGACTTAACTGAATATGCAAGAGAAGGAAAATTAGATCCGGTTATAGGCCGTGAAAATGAAATACAAAGAGTGGTCCAGATACTAAGCCGAAGAACGAAGAATAATCCATGTTTAGTTGGTGAACCTGGTGTAGGAAAGACTGCGATTGCAGAATGTCTTGCATTAAAGATAGTGGAGGGTAATATACCCGATACAATTAAGGAAAAAAGAGTGGTAACACTTGATTTATCTGGAATGGTAGCTGGTTCCAAATACCGTGGAGAGTTTGAGGAAAGAATAAAAAAGGTAATTAGTGAAGTAATCGCAGATGGAAATGTATTGTTGTTTATTGATGAACTCCATACAATCATTGGAGCAGGTGGAGCAGAAGGTGCCATCGATGCGTCGAACATCTTAAAGCCATCACTAGCTCGTGGAGAGCTGCAGATTATTGGAGCTACCACCAGACAGGAATACCGTAAATATATCGAGAAGGATGCTGCATTAGAGAGAAGATTTCAACCAGTAGTCGTAGATGAACCCTCAGAGGATGAAGCAGTTCAGATATTATTTGGATTACGGGATAAATATGAGGCACATCATCAAGTCCGTATTACAGATGGTGCAATAGTAGCAGCTGTAAAGTTATCCAGCCGGTACATTAACGACCGTTATCTACCGGATAAAGCGATCGATTTAATGGACGAAGCAGCTTCCAAGGTTCGTTTAAGTACCTATACCTCCTCCCCAGAGATTAAAGAATTTGAACGCGATATTAAACGTTTGGAAGATGAGAAGGAAAGAGCAATTAAACAAGAAGCATATGAAAAAGCTGGTGAGTTGAAAAAGCAGCAGGAAGCCACACAAGAAAAACTTGATAAACAGAAGGTTTTAGATGAAAAACAAAGACAAGAAAAACAATTAGTAGTAAGTGAAGAAGAAATTGCAGAAATCATAGCTAGTTGGACTAAAATACCAGTAAAAAAGCTTGCCGAAGAGGAAACAGAACGCTTAAAAAATCTAGAAATAATTTTACATCAAAGAGTGGTAGGGCAGGAAGAGGCGGTTGGTGCTGTCGCAAAGGCAATTCGCCGCGGTAGAGTGGGACTTAAGGATCCTAATCGCCCTACAGGTTCCTTCTTATTTTTGGGACCAACCGGTGTAGGCAAGACGGAGCTTTCCAAGGCACTGGCAGAAGCGATGTTTGGCAGTGAAAACTCCATTATACGGGTCGATATGTCAGAGTATATGGAAAAGCACAGTGTAAGTAAACTTATCGGATCCCCTCCGGGATATGTCGGCTATGATGAGGGTGGCCAGTTAAGTGAAAAGGTAAGACAGAATCCTTACTCTGTCATTTTATTTGATGAAATTGAAAAAGCTCATCCCGATGTATTCAACATCCTTTTGCAGGTACTTGATGATGGTCATATAACGGATGCCCAGGGAAGAAAGGTTAGCTTTAAAAATTCTATTATCATAATGACCTCTAATGCTGGAGCGCAAAATATCATATCGCCAAAACGCCTGGGATTTGCCTCGGTAATTGATGAAAAAGAGGATTACAGCCGGATGAAGGATGGCGTAATGGATGAAGTAAAGAAAATCTTTAAGCCAGAATTTATTAACCGTATCGATGAAATCATTGTATTCCATTCCTTGACGAAAGAGGACATTAAGAGTATCGTTACGATCATGATTTCAACCATTGCCAAAAGATGTAAGTCACAGATGAATATGGAACTTGAAATCAGTCAAGCGGTTGTAGACCACCTTGCCGAAGTTGGGTTTGACCCCAAATATGGTGCAAGACCATTAAGACGTTCTATACAAACCAATATCGAGGACAAATTGGCAGAGGCTATTTTAGCAGGAACCATTAAAGAGGGAGATATGGTTATAATAGAGTATCTTGATAATGAAATTGTGGTAAAGGAAAAACCCCAAAAAATATAATTGAGAAACAGTAGAAATTGCACGATATATCATATATAATGAAAGAAAGTGTTGCATTAATTGTTATCTGACACATTTGAGTTCATAATACAATTAGGAGGGTCTTACAATGGCAGTTGTTGTAGAGTTAATACGCAAGGAAAGTGATGGGACATTAAGCTTTGGAAATTACACTCTAGATGTAAAATCAAAGGTTTCTGACTTCGAACATAAGGGAGATTTATACAAAGTAAAAACCTTTAATGAAATCACAAAACTTGAAAAAAACGGAATGTTTATTTTTGAATCAGTACCGGGAACTGCCGTATTTCATATGGACACTACGGATAATAAAATTCTTTTTCAAATAGCAGGAACTGATACAGCTCAGATTACTTTGGAGTTAGAGGCAGAGAAGGAATATGAAATATCGAGGGACGATGTTTTCCTTGGTAAAATGAAGACAAATTTAGGAGGAAAGCTAGTATTTTCCTTAGAACTTAGCGAAGAGGAAAAGGCTTTCATAAAGGTGGTTAAACTCTAGGATGGTAAAGAACAAAACTGTGTTTTTCTGTAAAGAGTGCGGCTTTGAATCAACAAAATGGCAAGGCCAGTGTCCAGGCTGCAGACAATGGGATACCTTTGTAGAAGAACCGGTTATAAAAAAGAGCAATGCACCGGCAGGCCTAAAAATTGCAAGGGAGCCGGAGCTTCTTTCGAATATTAATGCCGAAGAGAATATACGATATACATCAGGAATTGAAGAATTAGATCGTGTACTCGGAGGCGGAATTGTTCCGGGAAGTTTAGTATTAGTAGGTGGAGATCCCGGAATAGGCAAGTCTACATTGCTACTTCAAATGTGCAAAGAGGTCCTAAACAATTTAGAAAAGAAGAAAAACGTATTATATATATCAGGAGAAGAATCCCTAAATCAAATTAAAATGAGAGCAGAACGTCTCGGCGTGTTTAACGGCGAGCTTCTGCTCCTTTGTGAAACAGATTTAGCTTTAATTGAAGACTCCATACATAAATACAAGCCAGATATCGTAGTGATTGACTCCATTCAAACGATGTTTAAAGAGGAAGTCACGTCAGCCCCTGGAAGTGTAAGTCAGGTAAGAGAAGCTACGGCAACGCTGATGCGGATTGCCAAGAGTTCAGGAGTTACGATATTTATAATTGGACACGTTACAAAGGAAGGTGTTGTGGCAGGACCGCGAGTATTAGAACATATGGTGGATACTGTTTTGTATTTTGAAGGAGACAATTACGCAGCATATCGTATCTTAAGAGCAGTTAAAAACCGTTTTGGATCAACAAATGAAATCGGTGTTTTTGAAATGCAGGGAAGTGGTTTGGTAGAAGTAAAAAATCCATCTGAATTTATGCTTAAGGGAAGGCCGGAGGGAGAACCGGGATCTGTAGTCTCTGCCTCCATGGAGGGGACAAGACCTATTTTGGTCGAATTACAGGCTCTAGTATGTCGGACCAATTTTAACATGCCAAGAAGAACGTCAGCTGGAACAGACTACAACAGAGTGAACCTATTAATGGCAGTCTTAGAAAAACGTCTCGGAATTCAATTATCGGACTGCGATGCTTATATAAATGTAGCCGGAGGAATGAAAATTACGGAACCAGCACTTGATTTGGCTGTCGTCACAGCAATTTTATCCAGCTATAAAAATATTGCACTAAATAACAAGACAATTCTATTTGGGGAAGTTGGACTCACTGGCGAAATCAGAGCAGTAAATATGGCAGAACAAAGAGTTGCAGAAGCTTCAAAAATGGGATTTGAGATATGCATCCTACCGCAGGCTAATAAAGAACATTGTAATGTTACCGGAATAAAACTTATCGGGGTTAAGAGCATTCAAGAGGTAATGGGAATGCTGATTCGGTAGCAGAAAAAGCCACGAAAGTGTCTTTTACTTAATAATTTAGTACCCGCTATAGCGGGCAGTGGGGGTTAATGTGAAGGAAATGATACACGAAAGATTAAAAATGCTTGCTACAGCTCAGGAGTGTATGGTAGACGTTGCAGATATCATGGAGCTATGGGAAAAATCTCAGCTTATGCTTGAAAAGAGTACATTTGACTCCATCAATGTCTCAGATGGAGCCTTGAATCATTCTAAAGAGGGAAAACGAATTGTAACAAAGCTGCTAGATAGTTGTCTTAATATTTCCGATCATCCTGATAAATCAGACATTGAAGCTATGGCAGTGTTACTAAAAGAGGCAGGTAGTCTGTTCCAAAATATTTATGTTGCTACGAAAAATATGAATGAGATTGCTCATAATTTGGAGCTGGAAGTGGCGTGCCAAAGAGAAATTGCGGAGCATATGAAGAATCATGTTGGTACGATAAGTGGTAGTGTAAATCAGGCTGTTGCCTGTGCGGAATTCTTTCTGGCAGAACTATAAATATTGTTTATTATAGTAGTTTAAAGCTAAAAGTCGCAGGGTAATATTATAAAATCATCGAAGCTAGACTCGTTTTCTATAGCGAATAGTTTGGAATTTAAGGGTCAAAATCATAGGATTTACAATATAATCTGCTATAGAATTAAAAGTTTGTAAAAGTTTGTAGTAAAACTTTGTAGTTTTAAAATTATAGTAAAAGTTTGTAGTTTTAGAATCATATAAAAGTTTGTAGTTTTAAAATTATATTGACAATTAAGACAATTCATAGTACTATAAGTAGGCAACATAAATAGGGGTATAGTTCAGCTGGTAGAATAACGGTCTCCAAAACCGCAGGTCGAGGGTTCGAATCCTTCTGCCCCTGTAGAATAAGAAAAGCCTTACAATTCAACGATTGTAGGGCTTTTTTAATGCCTGAATATTTATTATTTAATTCAATGATTTAAAGATCAATATCTTCAACTACAACCTTGCATACTACCGATTGGCTTCCACACTTAATGGTAATGTTTGCTTCTCCGACCTTCAGAGGTGAATAAGACCAATTTCCTTCTTCTTCATTATATTCTACTTTTAAAACATCCGGGTTATCAGACTCAATTGTTGCTTTATCTGTAGTTTCATAAGGCTCCAAATCATAAGATATTCTGAAATACTCTTCATTTACATATGCTGTATATGTGTTGGAATCTACAGTAATACTTTGGCAAGGAGCATCAGTTACAACAACGCTTACAGAACCTATAGCAGTTCCTTGTGCCGTCCCTATTGTAACTGTAACTTCTGCGGTACCGGTTTTATTTGCATACAAATATAATTGGTCATTTTCGGTATACAATCTAACTACATTATTATCCGGATTAGTATTATCATAATCTACTATATTAAAATAATATTCTGTATTTACATTTGCATAATTAATCAAATATAATACATTCAGATAATTACCTAAGAGCAAATCTTTTTTTGGTTCGGAAATACTGGTATCTTTTATTTCTACTTTAAAGCTACCAAGTGTTAATGTTTTCTTATTATAAGTCTCTTTTACTGTAATTTTATAGGTACCAGCTTGTTTAGCTGTGAACTGATATCCGTAAAAGTATCGTTTGCCAATATATCCCTTAAGCATTTCTGCAGCAAATTCATCATCTATCACCGTTGAGCCATCATATTTCACTTCTTTAATAGTTAGGTTATTACTGTCTGATGTCAATGTATAGGTTGCATTTGGATTGCGATATGCTATATTAAACAAAGGCTCTGCACCACAAGCATAAAGATCGTAGAGATCAAATCCGTCGCTTCCGACAGCAAAGACATTACTTTCATATTCATTTACCGTAAAGGTAGCTTTTTTTACAGTAACGGTACACTTGCCTACTGTGGTATTCTTTTTCTGATAAGTTTGGGTACAGGTAATTGTTGCATTTCCAGCCTTGAGCCCTGTTAAATAGCCTCCATCTTTACTGATTTTAACAACTTTGGTGTTACTTGAAGCAAATATATAGGTTGCTCCTTTTACTTTGTTAGCTACTGTAACTTTCTGTTCACTGCCAAAATCCCATGGCGTACTTGTGTTCCAGTAAACCTTACTATCCATTTTACCAACTGGTATTGTCAATTTAGTTGCACTTATGGATGTTTTTTTTGTTGCAGCCTCAGCTACCGGGCTTGGTATAAAAAAGTTTCCTGCCAATAATGCACAGCATAACGTCATTAATACTAATAATTGTGTAACCTTGATCACTGATCTTTTCATGATGTAAACTCCCTCTTTAGTTTATTTTTCTGGTTATTCCCAACAAAGGAATAACTTTACAACAAGTTTAATTTTACTTGTAATACTTATATATGTCAAATGTATATTTGCAATTCTCATGGGTACCTGTTCCTTCTATAGTATGGGCTATATTTCCTGCAAATGATTGCGATATGCAATATGGCGACGCATTTATTCAAAATGGTTACTGTCGTCAGGATATGACATAATCGAAGATATTACTTTTGAGATATTCACCGTCTGAATAGAGAATTATTCGAAGCAATGCGCAAAAAAGCAGGCACCTAAACTGATTGATGCCTGCTTATATTTTATCTATAACTGCGTATTACTTCGACTTCATCCTTGCATTTGAAGGTATCTTAATAACGTGCTTCAGAGTTTTCCATACTAACACGGCTAGTGAAAAGTCAACCAAGCTGTGAATAATAGTTCCCAGACCGATACCAATGATAACTACCGTAAAAAAGGTTTCAGTAAACATACCGTTAATCCAGTAATAGAAAGTAACAATTAAAACTTCTGCGACTGCATGCACCACAGCAATGAATAATGCAAAAAGAGTTGTGCCTTTAACCGAAAGTAAAATGTTCCCGTTCTTTTTCAAAATAAATGCGCCAATAGTTGCAAATATCACATGAGTAAGTGCTCTTAATACAATTTCAGGCGGAACGCCCGTAAACACAAAGCCTATTGTAGTAACAAGGGAAACAGATATTGCAATCATCGGAGAAATAAACATTGCAATAAGGATGGGGACGTGGCTGGCCAAGGTAAATGAAATAGGCCCCGCTTGGAATCTCGGTGCAACCATGGGAATCATAATTCCGATAGCACATAGCATCGCAGCAATGGTCATAGATAATACTTTGTTTTGTTGTTTCATACTTTTCTACCTTCCTTTTTTCAGACATAAGATATGTAATGGCAATATAAATTTGTTATGATTAGGTTGCTAATTCATGTTGTACATTACAAATGGATTGGTACTTAATATTCTGTGTTTGCAGGAGACATGATAGCTGTCTTGTCAGATGCTATTATAAGAAAATCTTATTGAAATGTCAATAAGAATTTTCTGTTCAATTTCTGATTTATGAATTTTCTATTCAATTCCTGACTTATGAATTTCCTGTTCAATTCCTGACTATTTTTCATCTAATTCTTGACTATAATTCAAATAATCATATGAAAGGAATAGGAAATCAGTTTATCTACTTAAATAAAAAACTGACGAAAAATAAATATATTTTTCATCAGTTTTAGTTTAAGGATTAAATATAACAGAGCAGTTTATTCAAACGGGAATTGATAGGGTAAGCATAAGCTGTCCCGAATGCCGATAAATTCCTTCTGTACTTCCGCCCCAATTGGGACTCCCTTATCTTTGCGTTCTAGCCAGCAAAGGTATTCTTTTTCCCCAGCGGTGTAGATACGTTCTTCTCCTGGAGCCAATTTGGACGCCCGCAAATCACGAAGAATATCACCTGCTGTTTTCTTGAAGCTATCTACGCCCATAAAGGCTTCCGGATCAATTGCTATAAAGAAATGTCCCAAATGATAAGGAATCTTTTCACCCTGTTCCCCAACACCATTCAACATTTTCATAAAGCTTCCGGCTTGTAATGCAGAGGAGAGAATTTCTACAACTGTCGCATAACCGTAGCCTTTGTAGCCTGCTAATTCTTCACCGATACCTCCCAAAGGTGCAAGTGCGGCATTTCCTTTTGTAAGATCAGTTAGGATTTGTTTACTATCTGTCATGGCAGAGCCGTCTTGACCGATTACCATACCTTTCGGGGTATCTTTTCCGGTGCGGGCATAATACTCGATCTTACCACGCTGAGTGATACTAGTTGCACAATCAAGTACAAACGGGAAATCCTCATCAGTCGGTAAGCCAAAGGTCAAAGGATTTGTACCCAGCATGTTTTCTACACCAAAGGTTGGCGCAATGGAAGGGCGAGCATTGGTTCCTGTAATACCAATCATACCTTGCTTGGTAGCCATTGTAGCATAATAGCCTGCAATACCGTAGTGGGTGGAGTTACGGGCAGTAACCATACCCATCCCATATTTTTTAGCTTTGTCAATAGCCCTCTGCATTGCTTTATATCCAACAATCATGCCCATACCGTCATGGCCGTCAACTACAGCCGTAGTGGCAGTTTCTCTAAGAATTTCATACTCTGTTACAGGATTTTGAATCCCTGCTAAAATACGGTCAATATAAATGGCTTTGAAGCGATTGCAACCGTGACTTTCAATCCCCCTTCGGTCGCTTTCCATCAGAACATCTGCACAAATAAGAGCTTCCTCATGTGGAACACCCATTTTTTCAAAAACGGCAGTCATAAAATCCCCGACTAACTTCCATGAAATATATGGCCTAGTTTCCATAACGCATACCTCCCTTGTCATTTACAACTTTTTACCATTTTACCATAATAGCAATAGTAATGTATATAGAAAACTCTTTTACCTACATTTTTACTCTTCCATCCATTCGGTTTAAATCTATTTTCACGGTTTCGATATGATATTTGACATAATAGACTGCAAATAAAATAATGAAAAATCCAATTAGGTTTAATACCTGCTGAGCATAAATTTTCATACCGAATAATTGAAGACCCGATTTTTGCAGGTAATTTAAAATCACTCCTCCCACGATGGAAACAAGGAACCCAAATATACCGGAAAGCGAGGAAGTTATTGTGAGCCAAACCATTCGTTTCTCATTTTTAAAGAAATCCAATTGCAAACCGAATAAACCAATACCAACAAAAGCCCATGCAGTAGAACTGAAAATGGCTCCAATTATATGTAAGGGATAAGCATTACCTGGGACCGTAAAGGCCATAGTCAGAAAGTTGAGGCCCAGTGCGAACAGCGTGTAGCGTAAAAGCTTTGCCATACTGTACTTATCAGCCAACCGACCTAATTTTGGTGTAATATAGATACGATACAAATTTGCTATAAAACCAACCAGCATAATAAAAGTATACGGCAGTGCTAAATCATTAATTTGATAGCTGGCATTGAATGGGATACATATATAAAATGCGAAGGTAAACAAACATTGTATCGTAAAAGCTTTTCGAAATTTCTTATCAAGAAAAGCGCCTTTTAACTCTGAGAGAATCCCTTGCTCCGCTTCCTTTTTTGCTTTTTCGCTTTCTTTTGCTTTCTTTGCAATCCTCCCATGCATTTCTTTACCAGCCTCATTGACATAGGAGGTTTTGGGTTCCTTCATTTTTGATAGTGCAATTACATTGATGAGAGTCAGAATGAAAATGAGGGCTCCGATAATAATAAATCCGGTCAAGATATTTCTTGGCTTAAAGAAATCTAAGATAATTGCGGATAGTAACATAATACTAGATACAACAAATACCGCTATCGAATCCTTGATGGAGAAATACTTGCCTCTTAACCTGCTAGGTACTAGGCTGGCAATCCAATCCTGGGACGCGGGTATGCCAATCTGAACAAAGACCTGTCCGATAAAATACAATAATACGATAAATATCGCTTTTTGCGTGCCTCCAAGAGATAGCAAGGGAATCAAATAGATAATGGCAAAAAGGGACCGTTGTAACGCGGTAACACATACTAGAAACTTGTACTTTTTTAGACGTTTAAAATGATTCATGAGAAATAGCTGTGAAAGAGCTGCAAAACTTACCAGAGAGGTAATAATTCCGATATTAGCGTCCGAAATATCGCAATAAGACATTAAGGTTGCTAAAAAAGTACCACCTACAAGCTGCGCAATTGTTTGTGTAGCGCTATCAGCGATTGTATAATTAATTCTACTTTTTTTAAAATCTTTTTTATTCTCAGGCAAAGCCATAAAGTAGATTCTTCGTATCTGACCTATTAAATATCTATGGACATACATTATATTAGTTACCATATCTCTGTGAAATCCTCCATATTAAGTGGAAACCCTTTTAAACAAGTTTTCCATTACGTTATAAACAACTATAGCATAGATCTATATAAATTATAATGGCAATAGTTATTTACTTAATGTGTTTTCTATATTATAATGTGTATTCGTCAAAACACACCGAGGACATCGTGAAATAAAGAGCAGGGGAAGTACTCATGATTATAAAAAATAAAAATTTAAATATAATACAGATTGCTGATTCAGGACAATGCTTTCGAATGAACAGAATCGATGAAAAGAAATATGGGCTGGTGGCATACGATAATTATATCGAGCTTTATCAGATAGATAGGGAGACAGTTGAAATAACCTGTAGCGAGGAAGAATACCATCAGATATGGAAGGAATATTTCGACTTAGACTATGATTACAACAGTATAGTGCTGCACTTGACGAATGGGAACGATGCCTTTCTTAAAAAGGCAGCAGAATATGGGGAAGGTATCCGAATACTGAGGCAGGAACCCTTTGAGATACTAATTAGCTTTATTATTTCCCAGAATAAGAATATACCATCAATTAAGTGCTGTATTGAAAGAGTCTGCGAAAAATACGGTGAGGGAAAGGCTGGTTATTTTACCTTTCCAAAGCCTGAAAAGTTGGCAGCAGCAACAAAAGAAGACTTAAGAAAGTTAAAGCTGGGATACCGGGATGAGTATATTATTAAGGCTGCACAGGCAATTACAAATGGGGAAATCAATTTAGCGAACCTGATGAAATGTAGCTATGAGGATGCTGCAAAAGAATTAAAAAATATCAGAGGCGTAGGTGATAAGGTAGCTAATTGCATATCCTTGTATGGTTTACACCATATTGATGCATTTCCTGTTGATGTATGGATAGCAAAGGTATTGAAAGAAATCTATGATAACCGGTTTGATGTGGATATGTATAAAGGCTACGCGGGGATTGTGCAACAATATATGTTTTACTATATGAGATATTTAAAAAAAGTTTAAATTGAAAAAAATTTCGATATAAAATATTTCATTACATTTTATATATTTCCCGGATTACCCCATACTTTTAAACTGACAGACCTGACCAATGGAGTTTATCGCTGCGTTTATTGTGAGCAGGCATTTGACAGACGATAATATAAGTAGTGATCAAAGGAAGAGACCGTACGTGTACGGTCTCTTCCTTTGGGATATAGTTTACTTTTAACAAATATAATTTTAATCTTAATAATACCGACATTCTATGTATTAAATCAAATTCGTTGCCTGGCAAACAAAGTGTCTTTTCATCGGTATTATGAATGTGCCTTATATCAATCAAATCCTTATATTTTAGTATCTCAAGGGAATGTGTTGTAAATATTATCTGTAAGCTTTTATCAACTGCAAGTCCATTCATATATTCTATTAATCTACCAAATGAAGTGCTATGTAGTAATAAATCAATCTCATCAATTAATATTAGGGAAAAACAAAGAATCCTGCCACTTTTGGTTTTATATCACCTTTTACGCTTTCAACATGTAAAACTACTCTGTACCTATATTTTATTTGTAGCAATAGCAAATTTTAAATTGGCAGCTACTAATATTAAAATTGGCAGGATAATATCAAGCATAATAAATGTTGCAGAACTTATTTGAAGCATAAACGCAGGGAAAATCCATCCAATTATCCAGCTTGAAGGAAGCCACAATATAAGAACTGATATCAAGTAAATCCATGATTTTGCAATTAGCTTTCTTAAAAACGATGGTTGCTTATTATTCATATTTGATTTTTTTTTGATTACATAATAAGTACTTGATATAATACCAATAAATGGAGGAACAAACCCGCCACCAAAAAGAAATAAGAGAATAAATAAGAGTGGGAAAAATTTAAAATAATTACTCTCAATCAACAAATTTGCAAAAATAACTATAGCAATACTTATCAAAACGGTTATGATTCCTGAAATTAAAAAATCAGGTATTACGGAAAATGCCGGCAAACCTGCATGCCAAACTTTATCAGGGTCAGCGACATCTAACGCATAAATCAAATTTGAATTTGATTTACTTCCTGCTTGAAGTATTTCTCCGACTCCATGTATAAATCCAATTATTGCAGTGTATGTAATTAAAACAACTGTACTGACTTTCATTGGATTACATGCTTTAAAGTCATATTTACTCATAATTATATATCTCCTCTAATTTTACTCGTTATATTACTGTTACCTAAATTCCACGTGTGTTTTTTATTAGCGTCAAAGATCACAATTTCACGAGGAATTAAGACCGTTACTCACACATTGTAACATTATTTACCACCACCTTCCAATCATTTTCGATAAATTATTGATTGCAACTTTGGGGCAAAGATACTTATTAAACCCTGTAAGTTATCCACAGAGCAACACTCGATTTTCTAGATGATATTCTTTTTATACCAGACATTTTTCATACACTTCCTTGTACGGATAGTTTTCTGACAACTTCATAATCACAGAGCGAGCGGTTTTGATTATTTTGGCTGCAAGAAATACATACTTTAAACGAAAGGTCTTTATTTGCTGTCTGTATTCTGATACATCCAAGGAATCAAACTTGAACAACAAAAACAGGTTATATGAAAGCATCATCATTTGAAACACTGCTTCATTCGCCCAAAATGATTTAAGCAAAAGATGACCCACCGCCATGTCGTATTTGGCTTCTTTGATATAGTTTTCAGCATTACCACGCTTTTCATAGGATATGACTACTTTTTCAGAAAGCAAGGTAGTATTTGTTACAAAGAAAAAGTAGTCGTACTCCGAACCTTCTAAAAGTGATAATTGTGCTCTTTCTTTTTCTGGTTTCAGTACGCGGGACACGACAAACCTTCTGTCTTTCTCCCATTTATCTAATTTTGTAAACAGTTCTGTAGTTTCTCTGCCTTCTTCGCCTTTAACGAATTGAACAGATGAATTCGTTGCTTGTGATGCAAGTGTAGGATAACTTTTGGCTTTAATTAAATATTTGCATCCAAGAGATTCTATCGTTTCAATGATTTTTTCATCAAAGTAGCCACTATCCATTCGAAATAAAATTTCTAAATCGTCTGTTTTGATGTTAGCAACGATCTCTTTGATTATTTCTGCAGCACCGTTTGCAGTGTAAGTATTGCCACTTCTAACAAAGCCAGTGACGTATGCTTTTAATTCGTCGCAAAATGCAAATTGGATATTGTAGCATCGGTTTCCCAGTTTCTTAGGATTGTATCCTTTTGACGCACCTTCTTGATGCCCTTCTATGTTAATTACACTACTATCAATATCAATCGTAATGGATGTCAAATTACTTTTAGTGAGTATCTTTTTAAAGACTTTAAAGTTAATGTCTCTGAACATTTGGGTTGTCTTAAAGGTAAAGTTTCCTAAAAACCTTGATACTGTCTCAGGTTCTTTTACGGAAATATCAAATTCATTAACGATCATTTTGAAGTAGCTTTAGACGTTCTAGCTTGTCTATACCAATAAAGTGACCACAGATCATCGTCTTTATATGATTCATCTTGATTTTATTTGTTGAGTCATTATCAAATACGAGGTCTTTTTCAACTAAATCAAAAATCTCATTACTTTTTGCGTTCTCAAGGAGCAGAAAAAGACCTACATTTGATGTTAGATTCTTAGCTGTGAAATCAATTTTATTAATCATAATTGGGACCCCTTTTTACTGCTTTTGTTACTATTATTGTACCATATATCGAGTCATAAAAGCTGATAATTTAACATATTTTCGAGCATTTTTCTTTCACCCAATGGGTGAAAGCTGGATTTTGAAGGAACGTATATTTATCAAGGCATTGAGGGTGCTTTTTAAAGTACTGACGTAGAATCTAGGTATTTTTATTATTATCAATCAAAAACCCAGCTGATTATGTGGGGTTTTTTATGTAAATAGACTTTTTTAGTGTTAGTAAAGCATTTAACAAACAATTGTAATTATGGTAAATAATTGGTACAATTATTAAGCCTTACATATTTGTGCATCAAATGAGAGGATAACAAAATAGCAGCCTGCTACAATATAATCGAAAGGAGATGATACGATGGAGTGGTTAGAGAGATTAAATGCTTCAATAAACTATATTGAAGAAAATTTGGAAGGTGAGATAAATATTAATCAAGCAGCAAAAATAGCTTTTTGTTCCACCTTTCATTTTCAGAGAATGTTTTCCTACATGGCAGGAATTCCTTTGTCGGAATATATCAGGAGAAGAAGAATGACGTCAGCAGCGTTTGAACTGCAAAACAGTGGTATTAAAATTATTGACCTCTCATTGAAATATGGTTATGAATCACCGACTTCATTTAACCGGGCGTTCCAAAGTGTGCATGGGGTAGCACCTTCCATGGCAAGAGAAGAGGGTGTCCGTCTCAAAGCATATCCTCGTATGATCTTCTTAATATCGATTAAAGGAGATACAGAGATGAATTATAAGATTGAGAAAAAGGATGCTTTTCGTATCGTAGGTGTGAAAGAACATTTGACATTGAATGTGGAGGAAAACATGACCCGTGTGCCTGTTCTTTGGGCAGAGACCTTCCAAAATGGAAGGTTTGAAATAATATGCAGTTTATCAAATAGGGAACCGAGTGGTATTCTTGGTGTTAGTACCTGCATGAACGGAGAGAATCTAGACTATTACATTGCAAGTGCTACTAATCAACCTGTGCCAGAGAACATGTATGACTATGAGATACCGGCTTCGACCTGGGCTGTTTTTGAATGCATCGGACCAATGCCAACTGCAATCCAGGAAATGCAAAAAAGAATTATATCCGAATGGCTACCCACTTCAGGATATGAGTATGCAGATGCTCCTGACATAGAATTATACCCGGAAGGTGATACAACTTCACCTGCATATCGAACAGAAATATGGCTTCCGGTTACAAAGAAGGCATAAACTTATTATCGCCCAGGATATAGCAAGTATATAAAAAACGGATGTAGTATCATATTTAATACTATATCCGTTTTTTATATACTCTTTTTATGGGTTTTACTTATTTTTATATTTGCATCTAGTTATCTTATAATGCTTATTTTAATACCCTTCTTTACGACGTTTGTGACGCAGAGTGTGGCGTTTTTTACCAGCGTCCCATTCAGCTCGTTCAGATTCTGTTTCTAGAATGAGCCGTGGAACTTCTGTAGGGGTACCACTTTCGCCCAGTGCCACAAGAACCAGATAAGCGCGATTTACTACTTTACGAATGCCGGATAAATCCTCTACATAGGTGTCTACTCGAACTTCCATGGAGGTATTTCCTACATAGGTGATGCGACCTATTATTACTAATGTATTATTAAGATAAGCTCCCGCTTTGAATAGCAGATTGTCAATTGCTGCTGTAGTAACATTACATCCCGAATGACGTCTGGCTACAACGGCGGCAACCACGTCAATCCATTCGAGTAACTGGCCTCCAAAAAGCCGGTCCGTACCGTTTATATGGCAAGGCATCAAAATTTGAACTTGTTCGGTTAATGAATCAGAAATACGTTTTGGGTCCATAATAGTATCCTTTCGTAGGGACGTTAATAGCAATAATAATTTATTTTTAGTATGCATCTTATTTTATACCTTTACGAAAAAATTATCAAGGAGTACCTATTTATACGAGCACTGAGGGCATTTCCATAAAATATTTACAAAAAAACTTTTCAATAAGTAATTTTATGGTATAATGGTAAAAGAATTGCAAAATTTTTAAAAAATAGAAAGGAATGGTAATAAAATGGCATTAGTGACAACCAAAGAAATGTTTCAAAAAGCATATGCTGGAGGCTATGCAATAGGAGCTTTTAACGTAAATAACATGGAAATTATCCAGGGTATTACAGAAGCTGCTAAAGAAGAGAATGCACCGATTATTTTACAGGTTTCATCTGGAGCAAGAAAATATGCAAAGCATGCATATCTTGTTAAATTGGTAGAGGCAGCACTAATAGATACTGACCTTCCTATCGCTCTTCACTTAGATCATGGCGATGACTTTGAAATATGTAAATCATGTATTGATGGCGGATTTTCCTCTGTTATGATTGATGGATCAAAACACAGTTTTGAAGATAATATTATCTTAACCAAAAAAGTTGTAGAATATGCTCATGCACACGGTGTTGTGGTTGAAGGCGAATTGGGAAAATTAGCAGGTATCGAAGATGCTGTTAACGTATCTGCTGCTGATGCATCTTATACCAGACCGGAAGAGGTAGAAGAATTTGTTACCCGTACCGGTGTTGATTCTTTAGCAATTGCAATTGGTACAAGCCATGGTGCATTTAAATTTAAACCGGGTCAGAAACCATTACTTCGTTTTGATATCTTAGAAGAAGTAGAAAAAAGATTACCTAATTTTCCTATCGTTTTACATGGTGCTTCTTCCGTTTCACAGGAATATGTAAAGATTATTCAGCAGTTCGGCGGGAAAATGGAAGATGCTATTGGAATCCCAGAAGAAATGTTAAGAAGAGCTGCCGGTATGGCTGTTTGTAAGATAAACATTGACTCTGATTTAAGACTTGCGTTTACTGCAGGCATCAGAGAGCATTTTGCAAATAATCCGAGCCATTTTGATCCAAGACAGTATCTTTCTCCTGCAAGAGATAATATAAAAGCAGTAGTTAGACATAAGCTAGTTAACGTACTTGGATGCGCTGGTAAAGCATGATAATTCATAATAGAATATAAAGCAAAAGGGGAAGCCGTTAAATAACATGCGACTTCCCCTTATTCATTTCAAATTCAGCTGAACCAATTCATAGCAAATTCAGCTGTGCCCAATTCATAGCAAATTCAGCCGTTCCGACTTCATTATAAATTCATTTTGTTTTTGTAAAGTTAATCTGGTTTAACAGTTTATAATTCGCGAATCACATCAGCTAATGCATCAGGATGCAGAGGTGCACTAAAGATGTAACCTTGAATGATGTCACATTTTTGAGATTTAAGAAGTGCCAACTGACTTTCTTGCTCAACGCCCTCTGCAACTACCTTGATATTTAAGCTGTGAGCTAGCTGAATGATAGATTCTGCTATGCAGGAATCTTTACCATTAGAACAGATGTTATCAATAAAGGACTTATCAATTTTCAGTGTGTTAATTGGAAGCTTCGTTAAATAATTTAAAGAAGAATATCCGGTACCAAAGTCATCTAAAGATACTTTGACACCTATATTTTGTAGATTAGTTAGCAACTGAGTAGCATCCATAATTGAGGAAACCAGAGTACTTTCCGTTATTTCCAGTTCGAGATACTGGGGTGGAAGTCCAGTTTCATCCAATATACCCGATAATAAATTTACAAAACCCGGACGGTTAATTTGTACTGATGAAATATTTACAGAAAGTAGACGAGGTGAAAATCCATGATCAATCAAATTTTTGTTAAATCCACAAGCCTCTCTCAACAGCCAGGAACTCAATTCAATAATTAAACCGCTCTCCTCGGCAATCGGAATAAATTCTTTTGGTGTTATATTTCCAAGTCGTTCACTCCTAATTCTCATTAAGGCTTCAAATCCAATGATAGAATTAGACTTAAGTTCCATTAGAGGCTGATATTGTATGTATATTTCCTTGTTATCGATAGCGCCTCTTAAAACTTCTATTATTACGGTATTGCGATTAAGTTCTTCTTCCATTTTTTTATCAAATAAAGTGTATTTATTTTTTCCTGTATCTTTCGATTTATACATTGCAATATCCGCATTCTTTATAAGAGCATTCGGAGACAACCCATTCTCGGGGTAAACAGAAATTCCAATACTCATTGAGACATATACTACTTCGCCTTCCAGGTCCAAAGGATTACGAAAGCACTCAACCATTTGAGAAGCGAAATCAACGGAAGCTTTTGAGGATGCTATATTTTCTTTAAAAAGTAAAAATTCATCGCCGCCCGCTCTTGCTAACATACCATTGTCGCCAATGATGCTGGTTAATATTTGCGCGGTTTTAACTAATAAGGCATCTCCATATTCATGCCCCAGAGTATCATTCACTGTTTTAAAATTATCCAAGTCAACAAAATATACGGCGTGTATTTTTCTTTCAGCCGGAGACGATACAAGCGCAGCATTGACGTAGTCTAAAAATGCAAGTTTATTTGGAAGATTAGTCAGAATATCGTGATAAGCCAAAAACTCTATATGATCGTAATTAGAACGTAGCTGTTCCTCATTGGATAATAACTCCTCATGCATCGAAGCTAAATCCTCGTAATTTGTTTTTATAATGTGGAGCATCTTGTTAAAATTCTTAGACAATTCCCCAAGCTCGTTATTACTTTTGATATTGGATTGTACGGTAAGATTTCCGTCGGAGGCAGTCCGCATCGCATCTCTTAAGGATATAATGGGTGTTGAGAAATACTTAGCTAGCGAATTAGCAACAATAATTATAATAATTAATAGAAAGGCGCAGATAAATAGTAATAGAGATAATATAATCGACGTAAACGATCGAATTTCTGAAACGTCTTGTTTTACCAACAGAACCCAATTAAACTCCGGTAACATGCAATATGCATATACCTGGTTCGTGTTATCGTAAAAGTATTCAAAGGTTCCACTTGACTTGATCAATCCTTTGTTATAACTATTGACAAGGTCAGATAATTTATCAGAATTAATATTATTTGATAGTAAGCTAGAATTCGGATGATACAAAATCGTACCGTTAAAATCAAGCATAACACCAAATCCAGTATCCCCGATTGATATGGTAGAAAGCAATTCTTCAAAGCAGGACATGCTTATGGTACTGATTACATATCCAAGGAGTTGTTGGGAAACCGGATCGATAATTGGACCACCGATATCGAGGGTGTATATGGTTTGATCGGACTTCACTAAGGGTTTAATGCCCTCCACACCGATTGCAATATTTTGCGTATTGAGTATATAGTTAAGGGTTATATCAATGCCGGTATCCTTGCCAATCTTTAAAGGATCGGAGCTTGCTATCACCTCTTTTTTTAGGTTATACAAGGATATTGTTTCACAGGAACTATAACTGTCTTTTCTAGCATGTAATAATCGATTGACAGCCTCCGGAGCTACATTTATTGAATTATCGCTTAATTTCGCTAAGTTTTGGAGATCAGACTGGATTGATAGAAGAGAAACCTCGGCTATCTGAGTTTCGAGCATAGCTTCGAGTCCGATTTTATTTGTATCAGCTATCCGTTGCAGACTCTGGGTCTGTATGTCAATCAACTTATTCGTAAGTAATCCATGTGCAATAACTGATACCAATACTACAGGTATAATGGATGATATGATTAGTAAAATACGTAATGATTTTTTAATCGACATATCAAAAACCCTCCGTCTTCAGTTATACCTTTTTTATGTAAACAAGTAATATTATTCTACCAATTTCAGTATAATAATGCAATAAAATTTATAAAAGTTATATAAAAATTTCTAAAATTTGTTATTTTATATGAAATAATGAAGTGAGTTTTAAATTACTTTTATTTTAGTTGAAAATATAGGGGTTTAAGGGTATACTTGTAATGTTATAGAAGCAAACAAGGCAACTGGAAAGTAGGCATTAGGAAAATATGTACAGATTAATAGAACAGGATGGGCGTGCAAAGAGCGGCGAATTTATTACTGTCCATGGATCAATACAGACACCTGTATTCATGAATGTCGGAACGGTAGCAGCGATAAAAGGAGCTGTATCCACGAAGGATCTTCAGGAGATTAAAACCCAGGTACAGCTTTCCAATACCTATCATTTGCATGTGAGGCCTGGAGATAAAGTAATAAAACAATTAGGTGGTCTTCATAAATTTATGGTTTGGGACAAACCAATCCTAACGGATTCTGGTGGATTTCAAGTATTCTCCCTTGCTAAACTCCGCAAAATCAAAGAGGAGGGAGTATATTTTAACTCTCATATTGATGGAAGAAAGATTTTCATGGGTCCGGAAGAAAGCATGCAGATTCAATCAAATCTTGCCTCTACAATTGCAATGGCATTTGATGAATGTCCTCCACATCCGGCGACAAGAGAGTATATGCAAAGTTCGGTGGACCGTACGACCCGTTGGTTGGAGCGCTGCCAAATAGAACTTAGCAAATTGAACACCCTTGAAGATACGATCAATCCAAAACAAATGCTATTTGGGATAAATCAGGGGGGCACCTTCGCAGACATCCGAATTGAGCATGCAAAAAGGATATCGGATATGGACCTTGACGGGTATGCACTTGGTGGACTTGCTGTAGGAGAAAGCCATGAAGAAATGTATCGAATTATTGAAGAGACGGTGCCTTTCTTGCCGCTTAAAAAACCTGTTTATCTGATGGGAGTTGGGACACCGGCTAATATTTTAGAAGCAGTAGACCGTGGAGTAGATTTTTTTGATTGCGTATATCCCTCACGTAACGGTAGACATGGAAATGCCTATACCAATAATGGGAAAATGAACTTATTAAATGCGAAGTTTGAGCTAGATGGTAGACCGCTTGATGAAGGGTGTGGGTGTCCGACCTGCCGTACGTATAGCCGGGCATATTTAAGACATTTACTAAAGGCAAAGGAAATGTTAGGAATGCGTCTTCTAGTACTCCATAATCTATACTTTTATAATAAGATGATGGAGGAAATTAGGGAGGCAATCCGTAGTAAACGGTATAAAGAATATAAGAAACAAAAGCTGGAAGGATTTGTTAGGAGCGATGATTAGAAGCTTATAACATTGAATTATAGAATTTTATTTTAGGAGGGAATTATAATGAATAATTTAATACTTTTAACAGGTACAGCGGCAGCAGATACTCCAGCATCATCCGGTAATTGGATCATGATAGTCGGACAAGTTGCAGTACTAGGACTTTTACTTTATTTTATGCTTATTCGTCCACAGAAGAAGCAACAAAAGGCAGCACAGGCTATGCTTTCAACACTTGCAACAGGCGATAGCGTAGTTACTTCAGGTGGCTTTTACGGTGTAGTAATTGATGTAATGGAAGAAGTAGTTATCGTAGAATTTGGTAGTAATAAAAACTGTAGAATTCCAATGAAGAAGAGTGCAATCGTGGAACTCGAGAAACCAAATACCGAAAAGAACGCATAACAAAGATTTACAAGGTGAGGCTGTCACCGGTGAATTGTGATATATAGGGTCGATGTTTTTTGTCGCCTCTACATCCAACCACAATCCCCCGGTGACAGCCTTTTTCGTTGCAAAAATTTATACCAATTCAATCTTATATTTTTCCAACCAGTAATTAATCTGCAGCAAATATGCAATCATTTGGGGCCCAGCCATCAACTGTCCATACCAAGGTTTTCCGTAATCGGATGGTGATGATAGGTAGGCTTTAATCTTTTTTTCGTCAACCAAAGGTCGAATCGGGGCGTTCGCATCGGATAGAATATCCAAAAGTCGATTACCCAGTAATTTCTCATATTCCGGATGATAAGTCTTAGGATAAGGGCTCTTGCGCCGATAAAGAATTTCCTCAGGTAAGAGACCCTTTCCGGCATCTCGAAGTAAACCCTTTACCACACCGTTCGGACATTTCATTTTCCAGGGTACATTCCATATATATTCTACAATTCGATGATCGGCAAGTGGAACCCTTGCCTCCAAGCCGGAGTACATACTACAACGGTCCATGCGATCAAGTAGGGTCACCATAAACCATTTAAGATTTAAGTAAGATATTTCTCTTTGCCTGGCTTCGAATCTGCTTTCACCCGCGAGCCTCGGAGTTTCAGCTATGGATTTTTCATAGGCAGCCTTCACATAACCATCAAAATCTACAGAGGTTAATAAATCCTCCGATAATAAAAGTTTTCTGGTTTCCATATTTTTTGACCATGGAAAGGTGTTTAACATCATGAGGTCAGGGCTATGGAACCAAGGATATCCACCAAAAATTTCATCTGCACATTCCCCTGTCAGCGCAACCTTGGTTTTGGCAGCAACTTTTTGGCAGAAATAAAGCAGGGAGGACTCGACATCAGCCATATTGGGCAAATCCCTGGCATCGACTGCCGGGTAAAGATTATCGACCAAATCTATATTATCACATTCGAGGTAAGTATGTTTACTACCTACATGCTTTACCATGATATCCACGAAGGGACGATCCTCGGCAGGTTGAAAGGAGTTTGACTTAAAATGCTTGGCGTTGTCAACAAAATCAAAGGAGTAAGTTACCATTTGCTTTTCATCCTTCTTTAATTCTTTTGCACAAATGGCAGTGACTAAGCTGCTGTCCAAGCCGCCGGAAAGGAAGGTACAGATTGGGATATCGGAGATCATCTGCCTCTTCACTGCATCATTTAATAGGTAAGAAGTCTTTTCCACTGTCTCTTGGTAGGAGTCCTCATGTGGTGCACTAACCAGACACCAGTATTGTTTTTTATGGATTCCGTACTCATTATAAACAATATAATTTCCAGGTAAAACTTCATAGATATCCTTAAACACACCAAGACCGTAAGACTTTGCAGGTCCGAGTCCGAAAATTTCAGAAAGACCTAGGGAATCAATCCTAGGCTTAACACCTGGATACTGAAAGAGAGCTTTTATTTCGGAGGCAAAAATAATCGTATTTTCATAGACAGTATAAAACAAAGGCTTAATTCCCAACCTATCCCGAACCAAATAGAGGGTACTCCTGTTATCATCCCAGATTGCGAAGGAAAAGATACCATTTAATTCCTTCACATAATCCGGACCGAAAGCCATGTATCCAGTGAGAATAACCTCAGTATCGGTATTTGTTTTAAACAGATACCCCATGCGAATCAGATTATTTCTAAGTTCAGTGGTATTATAAAGCTCCCCATTATAAATTATGGTATAAGCGTTACCGAATTTGTGCTTTGTAATGGGCTGGTGTCCTCGACTTAAATCTATTATGGATAATCTAGTATGAGCAAAACCAAGTTGCGGATATAGGATATCCCCTTCATCATCGGGACCACGATGTATTTGAACCCGTTTCATATGCTCAAGAACTTGTTGCCATCTTTTTTGCTCCTTCGTATAATCTGCCTGTATGTTACAAAAGCCAGCGATACCGCACATAGAATCCCCCCATCAAATTATATTAATAAAGGGCTGCTTTCAATCCTGATTTTTAAAACCCTGCCGGCAGGTATAATTCAGGATAGGAAAGCACCCTTGCTTTCTATTTAAATATTCATTTTAGTAGTACTAGTAAAATTAACGAGGGCTTAAAATGACAGGTTGAAGCTGGCGTCCTTGTAATGCTTCTTCAAGGGTAGGAAGAATCAAATCAAAATTAGCAACCATAGAATATGGTTTTGTCGTATAATTATCTTGGCAGAAAGGGACAAAGAATATATGCTTTGTATTCATCATAGCACCAATGTTTTTCATATTTGCACTCAGGGCATCATTCGTAGCAATCGCAAGAACAATCGGTTTTCCGTTCCTTAAATGCCCTTTTGCAGCCATGAGAACAGTCGAGTCAGTAATTCCATTCGCAAGCTTCGCTAGGGTATTTCCCGTGCATGGCGCAATAATTAGGATATCAAGTATATTATTCGGACCTAGTTTTTCCGATTCTACAATTGTGGTAATAGGCTCTCTTCCGGTACATATTTTGGCTTTTGAAAGAAAATCACTTGCATTTCCAAACCGGGTATCAATGCTTTGTGCTCGATCTGAGAAGATCGGGTATACATTGGCATTTTCCTTAACCAGTTTTTCTAACTCAGGGAAAATTCTATCAAAAGTGCAAAATGATCCTGTAAAGGCAAAGCCTACATTTTTATTATGAACGGTCATTTAATCACTTCTTTCTTTATTAACGAGTCGATTTCAGTTACCAGGATATCGGCCGATGTTTTTGGCGCAACTTTGCCTGGTAATCCGAGGCATAATTTGGCGTTTAAATTGAGGCTTTTTGCATACTTAAAATCAACACCGCCCGGTGCAGATGCTATATCGATAATTGTAACATCTTTCGATACAAGATCCAGGCAATCGCGGTCCAGAACTAAGACGGGAATCGTATTAAATATATAATGGAAGGAGGGCAGAATGCATTTTATATTGGACAGATGTACAGCCATTTGGCCATTTGTGCTTGCATAAGCAAGAGCCTCCTCAGAGCGAGCGGCTATGGTTACGCCCACGTCCAATGCTTTCAGTTTTTGTGATAAAACTTTTGCACATCGTCCATATCCCAGTACCAGGCAGTTACTACCATGAAGATTTCGATCACTGCCTGAAATTGCTTCCATAATCGCACCCTCAGCAGTAGCAACCGCATTTAGAATGGTGATTTTCTCATCTTTCATTAAGTCATAATAAATAATATTTCTGTTATCACAGAGCTCTGTGATGGAGGCAGGTATATTTCCACCGATAAGAATATGATGATCCTTTAATAAATAGGCGACATGTGCAAGGGTAAGATCAGAAGGCGCACCGATTGACATAATGCCGATTTGATCTCTTGACATTGGTATAGGGCCGATGAGTACTGTGCTATTTTCGAATAATTCATTCAAGGTATGCGCAGAACGGCAATTTTTGTGGCTGACTGTTTCGGCAATACTATAAGTGACAACTCGGTAACCCTTCAAAAGAAAGGACTTAGCCATATACACCTGCCGAAGGTCTCCTCCGTAAATACCGATATCAAACTGAGAGGACATATACTTCACTCCTTTATGCGATATTATATGTTTTGGGGGACATTATGTGATTATATTAACTGAGAAAGAGTGGAAAAGGAAAAATAATGTAAAGATTATATTGGTTGTAAGTAATAGGAGAAAATAATAAAAAGATTATATAGGATGTACGAAAAGGAGAAAATAATAAAGAGATTATATAGGATGTACTTAAAGGAGAAAATAATGTAAAGATTATATAGGATGTAAGTAAATGGTTATAGTTCTTATCTTGACTATTTAGACAAATTGTATTATTATTGTAATATCATAATATACTAAGGAAGTGTATAAACAATATACTTCCTTTTTATATAGTAAAAAAGGAGGATAATATTTTATGAAGTTAAAGAAATTACTTGCTGTTATGTTAGTATTAGCTATGTCTGTCTCGATGTTGACAGGATGCGGTACTAAAAAAGATGATACCACAGACGATGGTGCAAAAGAACCTGAGGTTACACAAGCTGTCGACGAACCAGAAGCTACACAAGTTCCTGTTGAAGAAACAGTAGGTGAACGCGCTGCTTACCCAGGTACTCTAGATGCGAATGCTATTACTATTAATATTACTAGTGAGCCACCGGAAATGTTTTCAGTAACAATGACCGATACCACATCTTTCACAGTTCTTCGACATGTTATTGAGAACTTAGTTATGTTAGATGCAGATGACAAGGTAGTTCCTGGTGTTGCAACTGATTGGAAAGCCAGCGATGATGGATTAGTTTACACTTTCAATCTTCGTCAAGACATGAAGTGGACAAACGGAGAGCCTGTTACTGCAAATGACTTTGTATTTGCATGGACCTCTCTTTTAACACCTAGCTTTGCATCTGATTATGCATACTTTGGCTACATATTTAAGAATGGCCTAGCATACAACACAGGTGAAGTAGCAGCTGATCAGCTTGGAATTAAGGCTGTTACTGATTATCAATTGGAAGTAACCCTTGAAAATCCTGCTTCTTATTTCCTAAGTACCTTAGCATTTGGTGTATTTGCACCTGTTAATGAAAAGGCATACAAAGAATTTGGTGAAGCTTATGGTACCGATGCTGATAAAATGGTATACAATGGCCCATTCAAAATGACTTCCTGGGAACATGAAAGTAATCTTGTTCTTGAGAAGAACCCTGATTTCTACGCTGCTGACAAAATTAACCTTGATAAAATTACGATGGTAATGATTAATGATACTAACGCAGCTATGAACTCATTCAAAGCCGGAGAAGTTGATGTTATCGGCTTAAACGGTGATCAAGTTAAAATGATGAAAGGTGAGAGTTTCCCTGTATTCACATACGATGATGGCTCTTGCTTCTATTTAGAATTTAATACACTCGATCCTCAACTTGCTAACGTAAATCTTCGTACAGCACTTACTTATGCAGTTGATAAGCAGGCATTTGTTGATAGTATTATAAAGAACAACTCCAAACCAGCTATTTCCTTTACAGCACCTGCACTTAACGGTTTAGCAGGGAAATTTAGTGATGAAGTTGGTCCGTTAGTACCTACACTTGATGTTGCGAAAGCAAAGGAATACTATCAAAAGGCATTGACTGAGCTTAATGTTGATACTGTATCTCTTACAATGATTTGTGATGACACGGATACTGCTGTTACGAATGCTGCTTTCATTCAGGAGCAATTAAAGGTTAACCTTGGTATTGATTTAGCTGTTGAGTCCATGCCTTTCAAGAGCAGACTTGATAGAATGTCCAATAAAGACTTCTCTATCGTATTTGCTGGCTGGGGTCCTGACTATAATGATCCTATGACCTACCTTGATATGTTTGAAACAGGGAATGGTAATAATCATACAAGCTATTCAAGTGCTGCATACGATGAATTATTGGATAAAGTTCGCAAGGAATTAGATCCGACGACACGTTTCGGTTACTTAATGGATCTTGAAAAAATGTTAATGGTAGATCTACCTATCGGTCCTGTTTACTGGAGATCAAGAGATTATATCCTTAGCGGGAAAATTGCATCCGGTGTAGTAAGAACTGCATTCCAGGATATGAACTATAGGTTTGTTACATTAACACAATAATCTATCTGCTATTTACCAGATTTATTTCAAGGTGGTGCGGGCTGTATTAAGCAACCCGCACTTCACTTTGTTAAAGAATGGGATCCCCATAAATCCCCTAACAAAAAATGCGAAAAAAACACGACAATTGTGTTACTATATAGTATAATAGAACGGTAATTGTAATTTAATCATGTCTTTTTTAGAATTACCATCCTATATTACTTTTATTGATGGATATTACTACTTAATACTTTATCGATTTAAATCGTTACATTGATAACGAAAACTACCAAAAGTAGTATAGGATATTAATTCTATTAAAGACAGTGATGCTTTCACTGTTACGAAAATAATAGAAAAAAATAGAAAGGCGGAGCGCATGTGATAAAATACATTGGAAAGCGACTGTTTTATGCTTTTTTAACTTTATTAGTCTTGACGACATTAACCTTTTTTATGATGCGTCTGTTACCTGGTGATCCGTTTATCGGAACCAAGGCAATACCTGAGACGACACTCAAAGCATTAAATGCGAAATATGGGCTTGATAAGCCAATGATGGTACAGTTTGCGATGTATGTAGGTAATGTTTTCAAAGGAGACCTAGGTCTCTCGATTAAGTATAATCGACCCATTACTGATATTATTGCACAGGCATTTCCTTATTCCTTTGATTTGGGATTAAGATCACTTATTTTTGCTACAATTATGGGTGTATTGCTTGGTATTGTAGCTGCTGTAAAAAGAGGTACCAAATGGGATACAGTAACGATGCTAATAGCGATTGCCGGAGTATCGGTACCGAGCTTTATCGTTGGTGCATTACTTCAATATTTTTTAGGATTAAGACTGTTTGAATGGACTGGAATAAGGTTTTTCCCGATTACGGGCTGGGACACCTTTACAAGTAAGTTACTTCCATCCTTTGCTTTAAGTTTTGGTTCTCTTGCTACAATTTCGAGACTGATGAGAACCAGTATGCTAGATGTTCTTGGTTCAGATTATATAAAAACAGCGAAATCAAAAGGTTTATCCCAGACAAAAATTATCTGGAAGCATGCTGTTCGTAATGCAATTATGCCTGTTATTACGGTACTTGGTCCTATTTCTGCGGCTGTTCTGACTGGTGCCTTCGTTGTTGAAAATATTTTTTCAATACCGGGTATGGGTAAATTTTTTGTAATGAGCATACAGTCGTATGACTATACCATGATTTCAGGAACTACATTATTCTATGGAGCATTTCTGGTGCTTGCGAATCTGCTAGTTGACCTTGCTTATGGTTTCATTGATCCCCGTATAAAACTTACGGAAGTAAAGGAGTGATACGATGAGCATATTAGATAAAAGTCGTTTTGAATGGGTTGGAGCCAATGCTACAGATAGTGAAAGCATAACAAGGCCCAGCACCAGTTATTGGAGAGATGCAATGCATCGTCTTTCGAAGAATAAAGCTGCTATGATTTGCCTTGGAGTAATTATAGCTATAATTCTTCTAGCAGTCTTTGTACCGATCTTATCTCCCTACACAATAAGTGAGCAGCATTATGCACATACGAATGTAGGTATGGGATTTAAGGACGTTACTGATGGACATATTCATCTGTTCGGTACAGATACTTTAGGCCGTGATATATTCACTAGAGTATGGTCTGGTGCGAGAATATCTTTATTTATTTCTTTCACTGCAGTATTTGTTAACTTTCTTATCGGTATCGTCTACGGCGGTATCTCCGGTTACATGGGAGGTGCACTTGATAATGTGCTGATGAGATTTATAGAGATTATTAATGGTATTCCTTATTTGATTATTGTTATCTTATTAATGATGGTGTTACCAAAGGAAATGGGAGTTATGTCAATGGTAATTGCATATGCTGCCGTCGGATGGACCGGTATGGCGCGCCTTGTGCGTGGTCAGGTTATGAGCTTAAAGCAACAGGATTATGTTGTAGCTGCTAAAGTTATGGGTGCCAAGTCCTCCAGAATCATTGGAAAACATTTGCTTCCTAATACACTAAGCGTCGTAATTGTTAATATTACGCTAGCAATTCCCAGTGCTATCTTTACAGAAGCTTTCTTAAGCTACATCGGACTTGGCGTTCCGGTACCTTTGGCAAGCTGGGGAACACTGGCAAGCGACGGAAGTAGGGTATTTCAGATGTACCCCTCCCAGTTAATCGTTCCCGCAATCTGCATTAGTTTAACTATGTTATCCTTTAATCTTTTAGGGGATGGTTTACGTGATGCATTTGATCCTAGGTTAAGGAGGTAATGTGATGAGTAAAGTATTACAAGTAAATGATTTGCATGTATCCTTCGATACTTATGCCGGAGAGGTTAAGGCTGTTCGTGGCGTCACCTTCGAATTAGAGGAAGGGGAAGTACTTGCTATTGTTGGTGAGAGTGGTTGCGGTAAGAGTGTAACAGCCCAAACCATCATGAAACTAAACCCGATGCCCCCAGCTAGAATAAAAAGTGGAGAGATAGTATTAGCAGATAAGGATATTGTGCATGCAACAGAGAAGGAAATGATGAAGATCCGTGGTAAGGATGTCAGTATGATATTCCAGGATCCGATGACCTGTTTAAACCCTACCATGCAGGTAGGAAAGCAGTTAACGGAGGCAATTCGAAATCATCAAAAGCTTTCTAAATCGGAAGCTCATAAAGAAGCACTCCGGTTACTTGAGATTGTAAAAATACCAAACCCGGAACAGCGTTCAAAGCAATACCCTCATGAGTTTTCTGGTGGTATGAGACAAAGGGTTATGATAGCTATGGCTCTTTCTAGTGCACCAAAGCTTCTGATTGCAGATGAACCAACTACTGCTCTGGATGTAACCATTCAAGCTCAGATTATGGATCTTCTTGAGGAAATAAAAGATAAGACCAATACGGCAATAATTCTGATTACCCATGATCTTGGAGTGGTAGCAAGCTTGTCGGATCGAGTAGCAGTAATGTATGCTGGAAAAATAGTTGAAACAGGAACAGCGGAGGACATTTTCTATCGTCCTGCTCATCCGTATACAAGAGCGTTGTTAAAGAGCCTTCCCACAACAGAAATGGATCGCAGTATCAGACTTGTATCTATCGCAGGGACTCCTCCTGATTTATTAAATCCACCGATAGGCTGTCCCTTTGCAAGCAGATGTACGCAAGCTATGAAAATCTGCCAGACAGAGATGCCTACGCATTTTGAGGTAGCGGATAAACATCAATCTGCTTGCTGGTTACTTCATGAGGATTGCCCGTGTAAGCTGGCTGGAGGTGAGAAGTAATGGGAAAAAATACAATTGAGAATAATAAAATTGACAATGTGAATGGCAGGGAAAAACAAAAACTTGTTGAAGTAATGGATGTCTCTAAGAATTTCAAAGTATCTGAGGGGACTTTAAAAGCAGTCAGTCACGTTACCCTGGATATTATGAAGGGAGAGACATTAGGTCTGGTTGGAGAGTCGGGCTGTGGTAAATCAACCTTTGGCAAGGTATTAATGGGTATTTATCCTCCTTCAACTGGAAAAATTATATATCATGGAAAAAATGATATGGAAATCTGTAAAAAAACACTTTTTACGTATTCTAAAATGGCACAGATTATTTTTCAGGATCCGTATTCCTCTCTCGATCCACGTATGACAGTTTCTTCTATTATTGAAGAGGGTATGATTATTCATAATATGTATGATAAAAAGCAACGTCAGGAACGTGTGTATGAACTGTTGGAATTGGTTGGCTTAAATCGTGAGCATGCAAATCGTTTTCCTCATGAGTTTTCCGGTGGACAACGTCAACGTATCGGAATTGCAAGAGCACTATCCATAGAACCTGAGTTTATCGTGTGTGATGAGCCGATATCTGCACTGGATGTTTCCATTCAGTCACAGATTATCAATCTCTTACATGATTTGCAGAGCAAGCTTAATTTAACCTATCTCTTTATTGCCCATGACTTAAATATTGTAAAATATATTAGTGATCGTATTGCAGTTATGTATTTAGGAAATATTGTTGAGCTTGCAAGTAGTGAGGAGTTATATAATAAAACACTTCACCCTTATTCTCAGGCATTATTATCGGCGGTTCCAATTCCGGATCCTAATAAAGAAGCACAGAAAAAACGTCAGATATTAACCGGTGACGTACCAAGCCCGATTAATGCACCAAAGGGTTGCCCGTTTGCGGGTCGTTGTCCCTATGTAACAGATATTTGCAGACAGGAGAAACCTGCGTTGGAAATAAAGCAAGGACATTTGGTAGCTTGTCATCATGTAACGAAATAATTACCTACACCCATGAGAGATTAATACCTCTCTGGGTGTTTTTTTGGAGGAAAGAGTATGAGTGAATTTGTAGTTCGGATGGCTAGGAGCGAGGATGCTGCGGCAATCCTTCAAATATACGAGCCATACATTTTAAATACGGCTATTACGTTTGAGTACGAGATAGTTACCCTAGAGGCTTTTAAACTGAGAATGGAAACCATACAGGAACAATATCCTTGGTTGGTTTGTGAGCAAGAGGGAAAGGTTATCGGGTATGCCTACTGTTCTCAGTTTAAAGAGAGAGCAGCCTTTGCCTGGGACCTGGAGTGCTCTGTCTATATTAAGGAGAACACCCATCATCAAGGAATTGCAACAGCACTTTACACAAAGTTGTTTGAATTGGTAAGAGAGCAGGGATATTTTAATGTGTATGCATTAATTACATACCCCCATGATAATAGCGTGGCTCTTCATAAGAAATTTGGATTTGCCGAAGTAGGTATCTATAAAAAAACCGGTTATAAAATGGGACAATGGTGGGATTTATTAGTAATGGAAAAAAGGCTGCGTTCCATTGAGGAGTTACCGTTAATGTTAAAAACAATTCATGAAATATATGATTCTGAGTAATATAATACAAATATATGTAATTTTAAAATATATTTAAGTAGTAAGGAATAGTAAGCTATTTTAAATTAAAAGGTCACATAGAATATAATGCTAATGTAATAAAGATTTAGCTGTATAAAAAGAGGAAAATCTGTAAATTAGATTTTCCTCTTTTTCAAATTTAATGATTGAATATGAATAACAGGTGTTATATAATTCACTTGTTGGAAAAATATGGGGATAAACTTCAAATAATAAAAGAATAATAAATTTATAGAATAGGAGCAGAGCCCTTCAAACTGGGAAAATGTACAGAGAACATACAGTTAGAAAATTGGTGTGGGAAAACTTATGATTATGATTGAAGATAAGCATTTGTAGAAGCAAATATAGTTTAAACAAGGAGTAGGATGATGGAACCTAGAAATAAAGAAGTCGTAGAAATAGATATGAAAGAGTGGCTATTTTTAATATTACATAAGTTATGGATTATTGTTATTATCGGAATGATAGGGGCTGGCATTGCAGGTGTGGCCAGTGTGTATTTGATTAAACCAATTTACACCTCAACAACCAAAGTCTATGTCATTAATCGACAGGATGAGAGCAGGATGACTTTATCCGATTTAGAAACCGGAACTCAGTTAACACAGGACTACATGATTCTTGTAAAAAGCAGACCGGTTACTGAGCAGGTGATTAAGGACCTGAATCTTGATCTAACTCATGAAGAACTGTCAAAAATGATTAAAGTAAATACTCCGCAGGAAACCCGAATACTAGAGATTGAGGTCGACTATCCTGCCCCCGAATTGGCCAAGCAATTGGCTGATGCCATAGCAAAGGTATCCTCTGAGCGAATGGTAACTATCATGGAGATGGAGAAGGTTAATATTTTAGAATATGGGAATTATCCAGTAAAGCCCTCCAATCCCAATATCATATTAAACACAACTATCGGAGGCGTTTTAGGATTAATTTTTGCTTCCTTTATCATCACATTGGTTTATATAATGAACGATTCTATCCGAACTGCAGATGATATTGAAAGATATCTGGGTATCACCACCCTTGGTACGATACCTTTAGAGGATGGGTATAATAAAAGACACGGGAGTAAGCAGAGTAAGAGAAAAGCCGTTTTGGCAAGTTAAAGAAGAATTAGAATGCTACAGGTTAACTTCGAAAATAAAATAATCTTAGATTATCAAAGATTTTGTATATTCCAACAGAAGAAAAATATTAAGGTAACCCTACATAAGAGAAAATGATTAAAAATTGGTAATTACGATTACTATAAAAAATTAATTGATTAAATTCGGTGTAGAAATGTAGGGGGAATAGGCTATGTATTTTAATATCAGAAAATATCGAAAAGGAGTTATATTCCTGTTCGATTTATTAATTATATCTTTCGTGTGCAGTATTCTTTTCTTTCTTTCAACAGATGGCTATGTGGTGGACAAGGGTAACTATGTCTTGCTACTACCTCACCTTGCTTTGTTGATCCTTTGTAGCACTATTTCCCATTATTTTTTTAAAACATATGACAGCCTTTGGAGATATGCAGAAAGTAAAGAGTATATGACTTTACTTCTCGGTGGGGTCTCAGGGTGTTTGAGCTTTTTACTGCTAGATTGGTTGACATTTAAAGGTAGAATACCGATTCTGTTTTCCATATCTACTTATTCCATTTCGCTACTCTTAATGTTGCTTATGAGATTTGTTTATCGACTCTATAGGAAACGAGGAAAATTTAAGAATTCGCAGGGAAGAATTTCACTTGCCATTGTCGGTGCAGGTGATGCGGGAATTCGTTTATCAGAAGAAATCGAGAATGATCCCAATAGCAGATATTCCACCTTTTGTTTCCTTGATGACAGTGTAGAGAAAATAGGTAAATCTATTCACAATATTGAGGTAAAAGGACCAATACAAAATATACAGGAGTTACTAAAGGACTCACCGGTTCGAGAAATTATTATGGCGATCCCCTCCATCACAATGGAGAAACGAAGCAGCATTTTGGAGGTATGTTCTAAGATAAAGTGTCGTGTTAAGACTTTACCGGATACTTTAACGCTGATGCAAAAGGATGAAATTCCATTATCAAGAAGTATTAGAGACGTTAAAATAGAGGAGCTTTTGGGGAGAGAAGAGGTGACCTTTAATGATAACAGAGTAGAGGACCTAATTACCGGCAAGGTGGTTATGGTGACAGGTGGGGGAGGCTCGATTGGATCAGAACTTTGCAGGCAGATAGCAAAAGCAAATCCTCAAAAATTAATTATTGTTGATATATATGAAAATAACGCTTATGACATTCAGCAGGAATTGAAATATACATATCAAAATCATCTGGACTTAAAGGTTGAAATAGCATCGGTGCGGGATGAGGAGAAAGTAAACCTGTTATTCCAACGCTATCGACCGAATATTGTATTTCATGCAGCAGCACATAAGCATGTGCCACTCATGGAGGATTGCCCTGAAGAGGCAATCAAGAACAATATATTTGGAACCTACAATGTGGTTCTGGCAGCAGATC
>Ga0123338_10000167_pt1 | contig 68498 bp, 48 predicted proteins | sample grotaG_FD_89793 | JGI IMG/M metagenome (GOLD analysis project Ga0123338, IMG submission 89793) | Glacier valley bacterial and archeal communities from Borup Fiord, Nunavut, Canada, to study Microbial Dark Matter (Phase II) -... | ecosystem: Environmental > Aquatic > Freshwater > Ice > Glacier ... | reverse complement strand
GGTGCGACGGGTGCGACGGGTGCGACGATCAGCTCCGGCGTACCCGGATGCGCGACCTCGGTCGCGATCGGCTTCCAATCTTCTGTCTGAACGAGCGGCACGAGGTGCGCCGGGTTTGTTCCGTGCGCGACCACGAAGTCCATCGCCTTGTCGATCGGAAGGATCGGCTTGTCCAGCGTCGACACGGTGATGTTGCGGAGCTCGTCGGCCTTGTGGCTCTTGGCCGTGGTGTCCTGACCGCCGTAGTCGGCCATCGTCTGGACCTCGGCCGTATCTTTCATATAGAAGGCCTGCAGTGCCGTGATGGTCACGTAGACCATCACGGCGCCGCAGATGCCGACCACGACGATACCGATCGTGTTCATGCTGTCGGGATTGCGATTGGGACCTGACATGTTGGCTCCTACAGCTGCTCGTGGGCCAACGAGAGCCCGAGGGTTGGATCTTTGACCGGGATCAAGTTGCCGGTGAGCCCTCGGCCGATGCCGACGAGCAAGAAACCGACGAGGGCGAGCCACACGGTGACATCGAGTGGCGTGAAGCCGACGTGATGCAAGGCGATCTGGTTCGCGAGCGGCCCCTCGACGAGCGTCTGGCCGCCGTGCGAGACGGTCGTCCAGTCGTAGTTCGGCATCGCGGTCCAATAGAGGTCGAGCCAATGGAACACCAGCTGCCACACCGCGAAGAACACGAGTGCCGGCACGATTCGCTTGGTCCAGCGCGACATCAAGAACAAGAACGGAAACGCCCAGTAGCCGACCAGGACCGCGATCGAGACCCATTGCCAGTCACCGAACAATCGGTATTTGTACCAGACGGTCTCTTCCGGCAAGTTGCCGTACCACTGCAGCATGAACTGCGAGAACGCGGTGTAGGCCCAGAAGAACGTGAACGTGAACATCCACTTGCCGATGTCGTGGTAGTGCTCTTCGGTCACCGAGTGGACGAGGCGACCGTTACGCTGGATCCAGAGCACGATCAGGGCAAGCGCGGCGAATGCGCCGATGTTGCCCGAGCCCCAGAACGTGACGCCGTAGATCGTCGAATACCACTTGGGCGACAGCGACATCAGCACGTCGAACGACAGGAACACGGTCGTGAACGCGTAGAGGATCATCGCCGGACCCGAGGCGCGACGTAGCGTGTCGCTGATCTTGGGATCGCCGGACTCGTCCTGCTCCTTCGACTTCTTCCAGAAGTAGAACGAGATCGCGGTGTAGATGGCGCCGTACGCGAGGTAGCGCACGAACCAGAAGCTGGGCGACAGCCAGCTAAGCTTGTGGACGATCGTCGGGTTGAGGAGCGCGTTGTGGGCGACGTCTGCCGTCCAGTAGTAGAGCGTCTTGTTACCGAACACGACCGGCAACGCGAAGCCTAGGCCTGCGACGAATACCATCGGGATCGCCGCCGCCATCACTTCACAGATCCGGCGAACGACGGTGGTCCAGCGACCGCGGCAAAGGTGGTGCAGGAGCACCAACCACAGCATGCCGATCGGAATCGTTGCGATCCACGACCACCCGATGACGTAGGCGTACAGGAAACGCTTCATCGAGTCGCCGTGCATCGAGCCGAGGATCAGCGAGATGACCATCATGACCACGAACAGGCCGACGCCCGCCTTGACCATGTTGGAACCGAGCTTGCCGGCTTTGAACTTCTCGTCGGGATGCAATGTCTTGGTGAGGCTCATCGCGAACCTTTCTGATCGTCAGCGGAGGCAATCTGCGAGCGCTCGAGAGCGCGGACGTAGGCGACGATGGCCCAGCGATCGGCTGCCGGAATCTGCGCTCCGTAGCCCATCATCCCGGGCGGAAAGCCGTTCGTGATCGTGTTGAACAACTGACCGTTCGGCTGCTGGACGACGGTGCCGGCGCGGTCGACGAGGTTACGCGCTTGCCACGAGCCGCCGCTCTGCTGCACCCGCGTCGGAACCATGCCCATGCCGCGACCATCGTAGCCGTGGCACGGCGTGCAGTAGATGTTGAACCGATTTTGGCCGCGTGCGAGCAGCTTCTTGTCGATGGCGAACGCCGTGCCGCGAAGGGCCGGCACGATGTTTGGGACGTCCGGGTACAGTGCCGGGAACCCGTCGATCCACTGGCCACCCGCTTCGGCGGTGAGGCCATCGTAAAAAGATGTGTCCTCCTCGAGCCACCCGCGAGCCACCGCGCCGACGAGCTCGGATCGGTTGGAGCGACCATCCGCGAAGTTGTCGTTCGCGGTGTCCGCCTTGAACTTCGGCTGGAAGTCCATGTCGGGGAAGATGTGGTAGTGCGGCTCGCTGGAGTGCGAGTTGCGCGCCTTCGCGGCGATCGCGAAAGGGATGAGCGCGAACGCGGTCGAGGCCACGATCAGCGCCATGATCCACTTCGGCATCACCTTCTTCGAGGGGTCCGGATCGAAGTGCACCGGCTCGATCGCGATCGCGCCTGCGTCGTGAAGGATCGCCTTGGTCTTCTCCGCGTCGAAGCGCTTGTCCTTGGCTTCGACGCCGAGGAAGAAACCATCGTCGGTGACGCGCGAGAAGCGGTCACTGCGGAACAGCGGGTGCCAGACCTGCGGGAGCTTGTTGAGCGCCCACATGCCGAAGAACGACGCGAACACGGAGAGCAGGATGCCGCACTCGTAGGCGATCGGGATGTTCGCGGGAATCGACCAAGTCGGCTTGCCCGAGATGTTCCATGTCCACGCGTGCGCGTTGCAGTACCACTGCAAGAGCATGCCGCCGACAGCGCCGGCGAACCCGCCGCCGAACACGATCAGCGGCAGGATGGTGCGCTTGATGCCCATCGCCGGATCGATGCCGTGCACCGGAAACGGCGAGTAGCAATCGAACTCGGTGAAGCCCGCGTCCTTGATCTTGCGAGCAGCTTCGGTGAGCTCACCCGGCGTGTCGTATTCGGCGAGATACCCGTAGAGCTCGCCAGCTGTGCCGTGCTTGCCGCTGGCATCACCGGTGTCTTCGGGTGACCGTGGCTCCGTCGACGCGTCCGGAACCGGAGTTTCTTTTTGGTCTTCGGTGGCCATCTTAGTGGCTCCCCTTCTTGCCGGTAGCGTGAGCTTCGTCCGACGCGCCCTTGACTTCGCTCATCGCGACGACCGGCGCGAACCGGAAGAACAGGAGGAACAGCGTGAGGAACAGACCGATCGTGCCGACGAACACGCCGACGTCGTAGCGAGTCGGGTGGTAATAGCTCCATGCCGACGGCAGGAACGAGCGAGCGAGCGAGGTCGCGATGATCACGAAGCGCTCGAACCACATGCCGATGTTCACGAAGATGCAGAGCACCCAGATCAGGATGTTGTTGTTCTTGACCCAGTTCGACCAGAAGAACTGAGGGATCAGCACGTTGCAGCTCACCATCGCGAAGTAGGCCCACCAGAACGGACCGAACGCGCGGCTGATGAACGTGAAGCTCTCGAACGGGTTACCGGAGTACCAGGCGATGAAGAACTCGGTGCCGTACGCGAGCCCGACCATCATACCGGTCGCCAGCATGATCTTGCACATCGCGTGGATGTGAGCCTGCTTGATGATGTGCTGGAGATTGAACAGGAAGCGCAGCGGGATAAGGAGCGTCAGGACCATCGCGAAGCCACTGAAGATGGCGCCGGCGACGAAGTACGGCGGGAAGATCGTGGTGTGCCAGCCCGGCAACTGCGAGGTCGCGAAGTCGAACGAGACCACCGAGTGGACCGAGAACACGAGCGGTGTAGCGAGACCCGCGAGGATCAAGTACGCGCGCTCGTAGCGATGCCACTGACGAGCCGAACCGCGCCAACCGAGCGAGAACAAACCATAGATGGCCGCCTTGATGTTGTTGCCCTTGACCGCATTGCGATCGCGGAATGTCGCGAGGTCGGGAACCATGCCGAGGAACCAGAACAGGATCGAGGTGGTCGCGTACGTCGAGACGGCGAACACGTCCCACATCAACGGGCTGCGGAACTGCGGCCATAAAGAGCCCATGTCGTTCGGCAGCGGGAACATCCACCACGCGAACCAAGGGCGACCGGTGTGGAGCAGCGGAAAGAGGCCAGCTGCCATGACGGCGAAGATCGTCATCGCCTCGGCAGAGCGGTTGATGCTGACGCGCCACTGCTGGCGGGTCAGATAGAGGACGGCAGAGATCAGCGTGCCGGCGTGACCGATACCGATCCACCAGACGAAGTTCGTGATGTCCCACGCCCAGCAGACAGTGTTCGAGTTTCCCCAAACGCCGATGCCCGTGAAGATAACCTTGTAGATGCAATAGGTCCCGATGCCGAGCATCGTCATCGAGATGCCGAGGGCGACCAGCCACGCCTTGTGTGGCTTGGGCGATTCGGCGATCCACGCGACGTCACGCGTGATCGCGCGGAATGTCTCGCGGGCCTTGCCCGGCTCGTTGATATCGCCATGTTCGGCGGCGGTTGCTTCAGCAGTGCTCATCGCTCACCTCCACCAGCCGGCGCTTGCTTCGCGGGCTTCTCGAGCTTGGGGTTCGGGTTGCGTACGCGCGCGAGGTAGCGGGTTCGCGGCTTGGTGTAGGTCTCGGGCAGGAGCGCGTAGCTGCGTGCATCTCCGACCGCGCCGTTCCGCTCGTGCAGCTTCGCGACACGCGAGCTCGGATCCGAGAGATCGCCAAACGCGATCGCCTCGGTCGGGCAGGCCACCTGACACGCCGTCTCGATCTCGCCGTCCGGAATCGGATCGGAGATCTTGGCGTCGCGTTGACCGGAGCGAATCTGAGCCTTCGTACGGACCTTACCGTTCTGGATCCGCTGCACGCAGTACGTGCACTTCTCCATCACGCCGCGCATACGCACGGTGACTTCCGGGTTGAACAGCATGCGACGAACCTTCTCGCGCGCCTCGCGGAACTCCTTGTTCCAGTCGAGGAAGTTGAACCGACGCACCTTGTAGGGGCAGTTGTTCGCGCAGTAGCGCGTGCCGATGCAGCGATTGTAGGCCATGTCGTTGAGGCCTTCATCCGAGTGCTGGGTCGCGCCGACCGGGCAGACCTGCTCACACGGTGCGTTCTCGCACTGCTGGCAGGCAACCGGTTGGCTGACGACATGAGGGTTGTCAGGCGAGCCCGTGAAGTAACGGTCGATCCGGATCCAACCCATCTCGCGGTTGTTGATCACTTCGACGCGACCGACGACCGGGATGTTGTTCTCGGCCTGACACGCGACCATGCAGGCGTTACAGCCCGTACAGCTCGAGAGATCGATCGCCATGCCCCACTTGTGCGCGGAGTACTCGTGCTCCTGGAACAGCGAGAGGTGACGCGGTGGCGTCTTCGCGTCGGCCGACTGGCCGGCAGCAGCAACCGAATCGTCCCAGAACTCGCCGGTCTCTTCGGCCACCCATTTCGGATCGGAGGTGAGCTGCGCGGCCGTGACTTCGCGGATCAGCGGATGATCGCCCGTCGACACGCGCCGGACGATCTCCTTGTCGAAGCCGCCGTCGTAGCCCATCATCTTGGCCTGGCCGGGATTGTAGCTCCAGTGATCCTGGACCTCGGCGAGCTCGTAGGTGTGACCGGTGAGCTCGACCGTGGCGCCACCGGCGACATCGAAGCCCGTCGACGCCCGGACCTTGTGCGTGTCCCATCCGACGACGCGCTTACCCGGGACGGACGAGTCGACGTTGTGGGGGTGAGTCATGACATGACCCGCTTGCGTGCGGCCACCACCGAGTACGAGCCCGATCGAACCGCGAGCCTGGCCAGGCATCGTGTACGCGGCAAGCTCGACGGATTTTCCGCCGACCTTCACCATGATCATGCTGCCGTTTTCGATCCCGAGCTGAGTCGCGGTTTGCGGGGCGACCAGCGCGTAATTGTCCCAGGTGACCTTCGTGAGGTAGTCCGGGGTTTCCCACAGCCACGCGTTGTTCGCGAACCGACCGTCGTAGGTGAAGCTCGACATGTGGAAGGTCACCTCGAGCTCGTTGTTCGCGAGCGACGCGGTGCCCTTGAGCTGCGTCCCGGTCGCCGTCGCCGTGATCGGCTTGAGCGAAAGATCGTTGTTTGCCACCGCGAGCTGGCTGTTCGGAACGAAGCCGTCGTGGACGAACTTCTTCCAGCCGAACTTTTTCACCGAGTGGTCATCGGTCGGGGTCGAGACGAGTTCGTCGCCACCGAGCTCTTTACCGAGCAGCAGCGAGCACATCTCCATCGACGACAGACCGCCGTAGAGCGGCGCGATCAACGGTTGCGAGATCGTGATGGTGCCGTCCCACGTGCGCGAGTCGTTCCACGCCTCGAGGAAGTGCGCTTTCGGCACATGCCAGGTTGTCTTGAGCGAGGTCTCGTCGGCGTACTCCGACAAGTGGATCGACGTGGCGACCTTCGCGAGGCCACCGGCGAAGTCGAGATCGACGGGTGCATCGTAGACGGGGTTACCGCCGAGGATGATCAGCGTCTTGACCTGGCCCGCATTCATGTCGCGCGTCAGCTCCTGGATCGCGTCGAGGTGTGTCGGGCGGTCCTCCCAGGGATCCTGGAGGTATTCGAGGGTCTTACCGACCGCGCCGATCGCCGCGTTGATCTTCGCGACCAAGGCGTGGACGACAGGCGGTTGGCGACGACCGGCGATGATGACGGCCTTGCCGCTATTCGCCTTGAGCTCTTCGACGAGAGCTTCGATGAATGGAGCGACGGTCGCTTCCCTCAAGAACTCCGCGGCCGGAGCTACGCCACCGCTGATCGCAGCGTCGAGCGCCATGACGAAGGGGAGGCAGAGCTCCGAACGGATCGGAAGGCGGTGATCGGCGAGCGCACCCGTGTTCGAGAACACGCTCTCGATCGAGTACAGGCGATTCATCGTGCCCGCGGGCAGCGAGCCGCCGTCGCGGCTACGGCTGCGCGCGAAGTCGCGCGAGTAGCGCATCGACGCCGGGTGCTCGACGAACAAGTCGCAATCGATCGTGACGATGGTCTCGGCCTGATCGAGCTTCGCGAGCGGGCGCACCGAGCGACCGAACGCGAGACGGGTGCCAGCGCGCTCGTTGTCCCACGAGATCGGCTCGTACTCGTGCCACTTCACGCCCTTGAGGGTGAGCTTGTCGCGCAGCGCGGCGAGGGTCGGCGACGACGACGCTTCCGCGAGGACGCGAGCGCCACCGGCGTCGAGCAGCTTGACGATGTCACCGAGCGCGATCTTGAAGCTGTCGACCGAGCTGCCCTTGCCACCCTGCAGCGGCGACGTCGAGCGATCGGGATCGTAGAGGTGGAGGATCGAAGCCTGCGCGAACGTGTGCGCGCCGGCGTGCTTCTTCTTCGGATCGAGGATGCCTCCCGAGGCCCACGGATGGTCCGGGTTGCCCTCGAGCCGGATCGGACGGCCCTCGAACGCGATAGCGAGCAGCGGGTGCGTCGTGCCACCGATCTCGACGGCGGTCGCGTACTGCAGCGTCGTGCCCGGAATCTGATCCTCGGGACGCTTCGCGAGCGGAACGATCTCTTCCTTCTCGTAACGCTGGCAGCCCGCGGCGACCGCGCCGATACCGGCGAGCCCCATCGACGAGCCCATGAGGTGGAAGAAGTTACGGCGCGACATCGGGTCGAGCAGCGGGGCCTGATCGGCGCCGGGCGCAAACTCCTTGCGAGTCAGGCCCTGCTGTTGCCAATCGGCGGTGCCACCGAGCTCGCGCAGCGACTTCCAGTAGCCAAACTCCTGCGGGGGAGTCACCGGCGTGATCTCGGCCTCGCCGGCGGCAGTCGTCTCGACGTGAGTGTCGTGGTCGTGGTCGTGACCATGGTCGTCGTGACCGTGGGTCTCGTTGAGTTCTTTTGCAGACATCGTCGGCTCGGCTTTCTTCTCTACCGGTGGCAGGTCGAGCAGTTGACGTTAGGCTTGACGCCGTTCTTCTTTTGAACGCGCTCGCCTTCGCCCTCCGAACGATGCGGCGACGACGTCGGATCGTCGTAGCCCATCTTCGTGACGTTCTCGGGCTCGCGGAGGTACGGTGTCGCATTGCGGTGGCAGCTGATGCACCATTCCATCGTCAAAGCCTTGGCCTGGTAGACCTTGACCATCTGATCGATCCGGCCATGACAGGTCTCGCAGCCGACGGCGGCGTTCACGTGCGCTTGGTGGTTGAAGTAGACGTAATCCGGGAGGTCGTGGACCTTGATCCACCGCACCGGCTCGTTCTGCGCGTACGCCGCGCGGATCGGCGCGAGCAGCTCGGATTCCTTCTTGACCTGCGAGTGGCAGTTCATGCAGGTGGTTGCTGGAGGCACCGCCGCGTACGCCGCACGCTCGACCGTGGTGTGGCAGTACCGGCAATCCATGCCGAGCTCGCCGGCGTGCAGTGCATGGCTATACGGGACCGGTTGGTCGGGTTGATAGCCGATGCGAATCGCTTCAGGCGTGATGCCGTAAGCGATCAAAACGATCAGGTAAACCGGACCGCCGAGGACCAGCAAGCTGATCCACTTCTTTAGCGTCTCGGTCCATTCGGGAAATTCGAATCTCGCCATAGGTAGGAGCTCGCTCAGGTATGCGAAAAGAAGCGGGGCTTTTTCATCATGTTCGGTGGCCGTTCGCCTGTGAACGGCCGCCCGTGAGGCGCTTGCAGACCATTGGGATCACGAGCGTTGTGATGTGTGAATCGCACGTCTCGTCGGTGTCTGGCCTGCGGCAAAACGTCTTTTCATTCTCGCATCCAGGTGACGCGACAATTCACCACAGTCAAGGTGCGGCCGGATGACGCACCAACGACCGGGATTGGCCCACCTTACGGAGGTGCTTTGGGTCGGCCTGGTTGCGGTGGTGATCATCCTGGTCGCCGCGGTCGCGATCACCCGGTGGCGGCTGCCGGCTGGTTCGACGGTCCCGGCGGTCCCGGCGGTCCCGGCGGTCCCGGCGATGATCGAAGGGGTTCATCCGGTCGCGCCACCGGCTCCGGGGCGGTTCGCGCCGCTCCCGGTGATCCTGGTCCACGGCCTCTTCGGCTTCGATCGGATGGGCATCGCCGGTGCGAAGCTCGACTATTTTCGCGGCATCGCGAAGCACCTCGAGACGCTCGGCTGCCACGCCCACGCCGTGAAGCTGCCACGTGCGAGCTCGGTGCCGGAGCGCGCGCGCGAGCTGTGCGATGCGATCAAGGCTCTCGGGCACGAGCGCGTCGATCTGATCGCGCACTCGATGGGTGGGCTCGATGCGCGCTACGCGCTCGCGCATTTCGGATTGGCTTCGCGCGTGCGGTCGCTGGTCACGGTCGGCACACCGCATCGCGGATCACCGATCGCGGATCTCGCGAGCGACGGGCCGCTCGCGGTCGCGCGCAAGGCGATCGCGGCGCTCGGCGTGCCGATGACCGCCATCGATTGGCTGACGACCGCGGCGCTCGAGCGCTTCAATCGCGAGACACTCGATGTAAAAGCCGTGCGCTACGCGTGCGTAGTCGGTGGGATTCGCGACGATGCAACGCAGATTCCGCTCGCGATTCAACCGATCCACGCCTACCTGCGCAAGGTCGCCGGTGCGAACGACGGGCTGGTGCCGATGGCGAGCCAGTACTGGGGCGAGACCCTAGCCGAAATCGAAGCCGATCACTTCGCGCAGATCGGTTGGCGGTTAGCGCCGCGCAGTACGTTCGATGCGCTCGGGCTCTACGCGTTCATCGTCGCGCGGCTTGGCGATGCGCCTCACTCGGTGCATGCGGCGGTCTGAGCGAGCACCGCGCTGACCTGCTTGCCTTTGACGAAGACGAGCGTCTGGTTCGATGTGCCATCGCAGCCTTCATCGAGCTCGAAGATGATCGAGCCCTTCGCGAGCTCGGCGATGTTCTTCATCTGTGCGGCGAGCGGACCACCGAGCGTGCGATGCCAGAGCTTCGGCATGCCCTTCGGCGCGACATGATCGTGGAGGCAGGCGAGCGAGGTGCCGAGTGCGGCCGCCGTCTTCGCGGTGGTCTCGGCACACGGCGTCGTTTCGTCGGTGGCCGCGATCGAAAAAAATGGGATCTGCGTGAGCGACGTGGCGGCCTGCGTGCCGCTGCCGAAGTGCATCGCGGTGGTCCACCGGGTCGCGATCGTCTGCGCAGCAGCTTCGGCTTTGCGCAGCTTCGGCGGTGGCTGCTTCCTCGCTTCGGCGAGGCTGGCGAAGAGGCAAACGAAGATGACGGCGCGCACCCGCGCACTCTAACTACGGTCGCGCCGGTGCGGAGGCGCGCGGCGGCACTTTGCGCTGAGAGAGGATGTTGCCCTTCGTCACGTTGACCGGCACCGGCGGCGTGAGCTCGTACGCGAAGCCACGCGTGTCGATCTTGGCCTGGAATAGCTCGCCGTTGTGGCGCACGAATCGCCGGTATTGCTCGGGCTGCTCGCCTTTGACGAGGTGATTGCGATGGCGGAGCAGGAAATCGCCGAGCCGAACCGCGAGCTGGTTGTACAGGCGATGGCAGCCGTGGCTCGAGCCGTTGACGATCGAGGTCACGCTCGCCGAGCCGTGCGTGCCGATGCCGTTGTCGTCGAGGCGCTCGCTGCCATCCTTCTGCTTGATCACCTGCAGATGCTCGATCAGCACCATGCCGTACGCGGCGTGGGGGCCCGGGCCGAACTCTTCGCTTTTGAGCGCCCAGTGCCCGTTCCAGAGATTCTTTACGAGCTCGCGATCGGGCGTCGATTTCGGAGCGAGCCAGGTCGGGCCGGCGAAGATATCGCGCCACACGCGCGGCCCGACATCGGACTCTTTCCAGCGCTGGACGAGCGATCCGTCCGGCATGCGCTGATCTGCCCAGCCACCGATCGTCGTGGGCCAGCGCACGAGCGCGCGCTGGGTCCCATGATCGTCGACATAGAGCACGAGGTTCGGGCGGTGCGCGACGACGCGGCGAAACGGTGGGGGTTGTTCGTCATAGTAGACATCTCCACGATCGATCTCGGTCGAGAGCTCCATGTGCGGCGCGTAGTACGCGGGCGCGGCAGGCAACGCGATGGCAACGCGCAGGCCCGCCGGGTGCGCATCGAGAAACGCTCGAACTTCGTCGGGGCCGGTCCAGCCGAGCGCCTTTGCCGCGGCCTCGGTCGCGGGACCGACGAGATCCGGAGCGCCATTCGGCATCGCTTGCTCGTGGCCACGCGCTCCACGCATTGCTTCGGGATCGAGCATGCGGCCAAGGATTGGTTGCGGACCGGTGCTCGCGGTGCCGTCCTCGACGATGCCGGTCGCATCGACGACGCGCTCGCGAAGGATGCGCAGCGACATCCGGAAATCGAGCTCCTTGCTCGGCACCTGCAGCGCTTCGCGGGTCTCGAGATCGAGGCGTTCGGTTGGCAACAAGAAGTTGCGGCGCTGGAAGTTTTCGATCGCATTGCCGGTGCGCCAGGTGAACGAGCCGTCGATCTCTTTGTCGATGAGCCAGCCTTCACAGCCCAGGTGCTGCTCCGCCGCGACGAGCGCGGTGTGTTGCACGTCGTACTTCTGCCAGCGCGCGTACTTGTCCTTCCACCGTGGATCCGTCGCCAGTGCACTCGTGTCGCTTCCATCGGGAAGCTTGCGCCGCGCGAGCTCCTTCGCGAGCTGCGCTGCGAGCGCCACGCGAGATTGCTCGGACATCGCGACATCGTTCTTGTTGTCTTGCGACAGCGTCCGGTCGAGCGCGAGGATCGGCTTCGGATCGATACCGATGTGGCACCGGTGGCGCTGCTCGTCTGCGAGGCGCGCGTGCACGATCGCGAGTGCCGGCACCACGCCGTAGAGCTCGTCGAGAGCATCGTCTTCCGCGTTCGCCTGGCCCGCGGGGCCTGCCGGGCCGATCGGTTTGTTATCCGGATCGCGCTCGTTCGCGAGCTGGAGATAGCGTTCGTGAAAGCTCGGCAGCTGACCATCGGCGGCCGGCGCGAGCAGTGTCGGAGTCCAGGTCTCGGAGAGGTCGACGATCGAGAAGCCCTTGGCGACCGCCGAGCTCGCGCAGATCTCACCGTGCCCGACGCCATTCTCGAACAGCGCGACATTGACGCACGTGCCCTCCGCCGTGATCTGCGGGTGAACTTCCTGCGCGCTCGCCTCGGAGCTCGACGCGCTCACCTTGACGCCGCTCGCGTGCGGAGTCCCACACCCTCCGACCCCGCCAAGAAAGAGCGCGTACAGCAACGCTCGGGTTGTCATCAAGCTCAATTTTGGACCGGTTTTCCGAGGAGGGCACGAAAACAAACGGCACCTACGTACAACCGTCACATCGTGACTTGTGGTCTCGGCGCGCAGTGGGGTGCGCGATGTAGCGCCCGCGCACGTGATTAACGTGTGATCGCCTCGCGGAAGCCTGCTAGTCCGGCTATTGCATTAGCGGGCCCTCATCATGCAATGGGATCGGAACTACTCGAACTCTGAAGTCGAAGATCGCCGCAGCGAGAACGGCGCCGGGCTCGGCGGATTTGGCGGCGGTGGCGGCGGTGGCGGCGGTGGCGGATTATTCATCCTCATCCAGCTGCTCTCGCGGTTCGGATGGAAGGGCATCGTCGTCGGGCTCGTGATCGCCGGCGCCGTGATGTACGGCGGTCAGTGTTCGAATTCGGTCTCTCACGCCCCTGCCCGCTCGACTGCGAACGCGCCCGTCCAGGCGCCGGCGGAGGAACAAGAAGCCGCAAAGTTCGTCGGCTTCGTCTTCGAGGATGTCCAGAAGACCTGGCGCGCTCAAGTTCCGAGCTATCGGGACGCGCGCATGGTGTTGTTCCGACGCGGCATTCGTTCGGGCTGCGGCACCGCGACCACCGCGGTAGGTCCGTTCTACTGCCAGGTCGATCAGAAGGTCTACATCGACCTCTCGTTCTACGACGAGCTCAAGGACAGGCTCGGCGCGCCCGGCGATTTCGCGCAGGCGTACGTGATCGCGCACGAAGTGGGTCATCACATTCAGAAGCTCACCGGCCTGTTCGATCGCGGCACCAATTCGGTGACGATCGAGCTCCAGGCCGACTGCTTCGCAGGTGCGTGGGCCAAGAGTGCGAACGAGCGCAAGATCGTCGATCCCGGCGACATGGACGAAGCGCTCAACGCCGCGTCGCAGATCGGCGACGACACGCTGCAAAAGAAGGCGACCGGCACGGTTCGCCCGGAGACCTTCACGCACGGCACATCGGCTCAGCGCGTCGCGTCGCTCAAGAAGGGCTTCGACGGCGGCTACAAGGCCTGCCTCAACTAGGCCGCGCGCCGCCGCGCGACAACGGCGGGTAGTAGAGAGTGGATGTTCACGGCCACGGCGCGCCGGACCCAGAGCCGGAACATCCCGCCCGGGCTCGCTGGTCGACGCGAAACCCATCGGTGTGCTCCGAGTCGGCGCGAGTGACCAAGCGCGAGCCCCCGTGTGATCCGCGCCGGGCTCGCTCCGCGGATCGAGCTACTCGACTAGCAGCGCTTCTTGGAAGCCGCCGATACCGGCGTCGCGATCGACGAGGTGGACCTCGAGGATCCAGCACAGTGGCTCGCCATCGCGACCCGCACGGCGAAGCAGGTCGTGATTGTCCGCGGTCATCAGCTCGGTATCTCCGGCCTCGTCGCGCTCGTGCGGAAACTTGCCGACGACGTGACCGCAGTGGGTGTGGCCAAACTCCCAGCCTGCGGCACGCGCGAGCGCGCACAGCTCGGCGTAGTACCGCGCCGCGGTGAGGTCGGGATGCGCGCGAAAGTATGCGGCGCCCTGATCCCAGACCTCGGCGGTTGCAGCGGCGAGCGCGCGCTTCCGCGGATCGTCACCAAGGACGACCGTGAAGCCGACGTCGGCCTCCCACTCCTCGAAGATCGGGCCGAAGTCGAAGAACAGGATGTCGTCGGCCGAGAGCGTGTGATCGGGCGGATTCTCGGCGTAGGGCAAGAGCGTATTGCGGCCCGCGCGGACGATCCGCTTGTGCCAGAACTTCTTCACGCCGAACAGCTCGAGCGCGAGCGCGGCGATCTCGTCGCTCAGCGCCCTCTCGGTCGTGCCCGGCACGACGAGGTCGCGCCGCATGCACTCGGCGAGGAGCTCGCGGCCGCGGCCTTCGGCGGCGAGGAGGGCGTGGATACTCATGGGATGAGGACGAGCTTGCCTTTGACTTCGCGACGCGCAAGCCGGCCGAGCGCTTCGCCCGCTTGCTCGAAGGACAAGGTCGCATCGATCGTGGGTTCGAGCTTGCCCTCGGCGACCCACGCGAACAACCGCTCGCAGTGTGCGCGATTCTTCGCGCTCTCGCGCATCGCGAACTGGCCCCAGAACACGCCGACGATCTGGCAGCCCTTGAGCAATGCGAGGTTGAGCGGAATCTTCGGAATCTCGCCAGACGCGAAGCCGACGACGAGGTAGCGGCCCTGCCACGCGATGCCGCGTAACGCGGGCTCGGCGAGATTGCCGCCCACCGGATCGTAGATGCAGTCGACTCCGGTACCGTTCGTGAGCGCCTTGATGCGCTCCTTGAGATCCTCGGTCGAATAATCGATGCCTTCTGAGGCACCGTGCGCGCGACAGAAGGCGAGCTTGTCCTGCGACGAGGCGGCGGCGATCACCTTCGCGCCGAGCAACACACCGAGCTCGACTGCGGCGATGCCGACACCGCCCGCGGCGCCGAGCACGAGCAGGGTCTCCTCGGGCTGGAGCGCCGCACGATCGACGAGCGCGTGATACGTGGTCGCATATGTGAGCAGTGTGGCAGCGCCGATCTCGAACGGCACGACATCCGGGAGCTTCACGGTCGCCATCTCTTGCGCGACGACTTGCTCGGCATACGCACCGTAGAGCAGCGTGGTCGCGACGCGATCGCCAACCTTCAACGAGGTGACACCCGGACCGACGGCCGAGACGATGCCGGCCGCTTCCCCACCGGGCGAGAACGGCACCGCGGGTTTGAACTGGTACTTACCCTGCGTGATCAGGATGTCGGGAAAGTTCACGCCCGCGGCTTTTACGTCGATCAGGATCTGGCCGCTGCTGGGCACGGGCGACGGAACCTCGTCGACACGCAGGTTGGACGGGCCGGTGAGCTCGTGAACGCGAACTGCTCGCATGCACGGCATCGTGTCACCGAGTCGTTACGGCCACGAGCCGGCGGGCGGCGAAACGACACCACCCGTGATCGCGTGCGAGCTCGCGATGAAGCCGACGCCACCACCACCGCCACCGCCACCCGCGCTGCTGGCGGAGCCGACCATGTTGGTCGCGAACGTCATGACGACGTTGCCCTTGCCACCGTCGCCGAGCGTCGTGCCGCCGGAGCCACCATCCGCCTGCGCCGCGCTCGCGAGTCCGGTCTTGCCCGAATCGCCGACGCTATTGCCGCCGCCGCCGCCGCCGCCGCCGCCGCCGCCGCCGTCGCCGTCGCCACCTTCACCGCCACCACCTCCGTTTGCAGCGATCGCACCACCGTTCGTGATCGTGACGGCTTCGAGAATGACCATGCCGCCCGAACCACCGCCACCACCACCCGCGATCGTGGACATGAAGTTGAAGCCACCCCGACCGCCGCCTCCGCCCGCATTGATGACGCCACTCGCGTTCAACGTGATCGTGCTCGGAGTCGCGATCAAGATCGCCCCACCGCCCCGACCGTTGACACTGCCAGGAATGAACTGCGTGGCCCCCACGCCTCCGCCGAGCCCGGCCGAACAACCACCGGTCAACGTCGTCGGTCGCGCAGCGATCGCTATGCCCGCAGCACCGCTCGTGCCTGCCGTGCTGTTACCAACGCCACCCGCTGCGCCCGCGCCCGCGAATGCACCGCCGCCACCGCCGCCACCCTTGTTGCTGTTCGAGGTGCCGTCGTGGCCGGCCGCGGTGCCGCAATCGCTGTTGCTGTGCATCCCTGCGCCACCATCCGTGAGATCGAGCGTGCCGTCGATGTTGACCGTGTCGCTCGCGACGATCGCGAACTGCTTGGTACCGGTGATCGCGACCGTGCCGGTGATCGTGAAGCTCGTCGCGAGGATCACGTCGATCGTGCCGACGACCACGTGGTTCGGATGCGTGACGGTCGGATTGAAGCCGCCGGTGCTGAGCGTGTGAACGTCGGTGTCGTACGTGAGGCCGTCGATCCACGTCACCGAACCAGGAGACGTTTGACCGGTGAGCGAGCACGTATCGATCACGGTCGAGTACGACGTGCAGAACATGCCGCTACCGCTGCCGCTGCCACTGCCACTGCCACTGCCACTGCCACTCGCGTCGTCACCACCATCATCACCGCCGCCATCGGTCGAAGCCGCGCCGGGATGGAAGCTACAGCCCGCCATGCACAGCGCTAGCAAGGTCACCCGCATCTCCTGAATCTACCTCTGTTCGGACGCGTACGTCCCGAGGATTCGCAATTCCGTGGTCAACCCCGCGACCTCGGCGAGCGCCTGCACAACCGCCTCGCTCGAGGCGTGACCGAGTACGTCGATGTAAAACCGATACGTAAACGGGACGTTGGGAATCGGCCGCGACTCGAGCTTCGTGAGCGACAGCTCGCGTGACGCAAATCGCATCAGGATCTCGCCGAGCGCGCCGGGATGGTCTGCGAGCGCGACGAGCAGAGACGTCTTCGCCGGCGCATCGGCGGCCACGAGTGCGGGGCGCAACGCAAGCTCGACGAAGAGCGTCGCGTTGTCGGCAGAGGTCTGGATACCGGTCGCGAGGATCGCGAGGCCGTAGGTCTTCGCCGCGGCGGCCGAGGCGATCGCGAAATGGAGATGCGGCTTCCAGCTTCGCGAGCGCGACCCGTTCGACGATCTCATTGCGCTCGGCGAGCAACGCGATGATCTGGCGATCGCAGCTCCTACCAGTGCCAGCGTTTCACGTAGTCGACGCCATCGTAGCCACGATCGCCGGCGGTCGCCTGGATCAGCGAGTTGCCGCGCAAGTGATACTCGAGCAACACCTCGTTCGAGTTCTCGTCGACGCGCGCTGCGTAGTGGCTGCGCCCGGCGATGAAGATGCGCGAGTTGTACCAGTAGCCGACGCGGATAGCGTCGCTCGAGGTCGCGGTGCCGACCTCGTAGTTGAAGTCGAGGCGGAGATCGACCTTGAACGCGCGCTGCGCGAGCTTGCGAAACGTCGAGGTCAACACGGAGGAGGCGTAGCCCGCGCCCGCGGCCTCGCCGGCTTGCGCCGCATTGCCACCAGCCTGGCTGCCCGAGGTCTGACCGCCGATGAACATCGAATACAGCTCGCCCTGGGTGTACGTGCCGGAGTCACTCGTCATCGTAAGCTCCGGCGAGCTCGCGCGCCCCGAGACCTGTGCAGTCACGGTCAGCGATTCGAGCTCGCGGATCACGCGTACGTTGAGCAGCGGATCTGTCGAGCCGTCGAAGATCACCTGACCGATCTCGAGGATCGAGCGTGTGCCGAGCAGAGCGATATCTGCGCGCGTTACCTCGACCATGCCGTCGAGACCGACGGAGCCCTGGCCGAGCGAGAGCTCGAGGTTGCCGTTTGCCGAGCCGCGGACCTGGAACTGATCCTGGATCACCTGGACAGCGGCGGGATGGATCTTGACATGCGAGACGAGCCACGGCCGGGTCGGCGGCTCGCGCGCACCCAGCGTGATCTGATCGTGATTGGCGTCGTCGACGAACACCAGGTCGCCCGGTGCCGAGGCGTCGAGCAGCTTGACGCCGCCGGACTTCAAAATGTCGACGCTCGCCCTGTTGAGATCGATGGTGCCCGTCCATTGGCCGCCGCCATTGTCGAGATCGATCTTTACGTCCGCACTGATCTTGGGCTCGAAGGCCCGCACGAGCGAGACGTCCTTGACCGTGGCATCGGCGTGGAACTTTCTCGGCACCGAGCCATCGAGCTCCGCCCTCGCGGTCGCGGTGATGACGCCCTGACCGAGCTTCGCGTCGAACTTCTTGACCTTGACCTGGTGATTCGCGATCTCGATCTGCGCATTGATCGAGCGCAACGTGCCGAGCAAGGCCGACAGCGGGAACCTTCCGTTCGTCACGTTCAACGTACCGGAGGCGTCACCCGTATCGGGATCGATACCGTTCAACTTGAGGTGAGCGTCGATCGTACCGCGCGCCGCGGAGCTCGCGCCCGTACCGAAGGCGGTGACCGGCGCGAGATCGAACTTCGTCGCATCGATCGAGGCAGTCACCGCTTCGCGATGGCGCGGATCGCCGTGCACCTTGATCTCAAGCGTGCTGCCCTTGGCTTCGAGGCCAGAGATAGTGAGGTCCGCGATCTGGCCATCCCAGGTCGCCGCGACCCCGAGGCTCTCGAGCAGCGCGGGCTTGCGACCGGCGAGGCTCGCTGGGATGGTGATCTTTGCAAGCCTCAGGTCGACCACCGCGGTCGGCTTGCCGATCGTCCCTTCGATCTTGATGTTACCGGTCAACGTGCCGCCGGTGACATCGCCGCGCCCGATCACCGCGACGAGATCCTTCGCGTTCGCATCGGGGAACTCGATCAACCCGTGCAGCTGCTCGGTCTTCAGCGTCGCGAGCTTGTCGAGCGTGACCGGCGTATCGATGCTGATCTTGACGAGATCCTGATTGCCGACCGAGACCGTCGTGCCTGCCACGAGACCGGTGTGCTCGTCGAGCGTCGCGGTCGCCGCGATCTCGATCGGCTGCTTGATGATGCCGCCCGAGAGCCCGTGCACGTTCGCCTGCACCGTCACCGAACCCGCGCCTTCTTCGGCGGTGATCGAAGCCTCCAACCTGCCATGATACGGCGCGTGGATCTTGAACTTGGCGAGCAGCGCCGGGTCGACATCGATCGGCTTCACCTTGATCTTGGCGCTCTTGAGCAGGCGCTCGCCGAGCGCGGCCCAGCCCGCCGGATCGAACGGATGGAGCGGCAGGGCGACGGTCGCGACGCCATCGACCACCTCCGTGCCATCGAGCCGTGCGGCGAGGCCGATATCGAGGTTGTGACCATTCGGTGCGAGCGTGATGTCGCCACCGAACGTGCCCGCGTCGGTCACCACGTTCGAGATCGTGAGATCACCGCTGGCCGTGGTGCTCGTGATGCCGAGCTTGCCGTCGACGCTTCCGACAAGCTTCGGCTTGCCGAGCTTGGCAAGATCGAGGTGTGAGATCGCGAAGCCGACCTCGGTGATCGAGCGGCGGTCGAGCCGCTTCCACGCGAGCGGATCGGTCAGATCCGAGGGGCCTTCGAGATCTACTTGCAGGACGACCGCGCCGGCTTCGGCGACGGTCGTCGCATCGAGCTCGACATGGCGACCCACGAGCTTCATATCCGCGTCGATATCGAGCACCGGCTGATTCGGCAGCGTGAGCTTGCCGACCCCGACGTGTCCACCGCCCGACCAGCGACCGCCCTTGCGCTCGACCGTGAGTTGCGCGGCAACCGTACCGCTGATCTGCGGAGCGAGCGTGCCGAGCTCGACGCTCGACGCATCGACGGTCGCGCGCAGATCCTTGGTCGCCTTGGTAAAGGTGACATCGGCGCTGACCTTGCCGCTACCGTTGGCAGTGTGGAAACCCGTGACCGTGATCTTCGCGGGATCGACGACGATGTGGCCGCCCGCACCCACCCACGTAACGCTCGCCGCGCCTGCCGTGCCCGGCATCGAGATCGAGTGATCGTCGAGATCGATCGTGATGATATTGCCCGTATCGGTCTGATCGAGCGAACCGCGGACGTCGAGGCTTGCCGAGCCGAGCAGCTTGCCGCCCTTCCTCACACCGTCGAGCTCGAGATGTCCGGAGGCTTGCTTGCCGACCGCGAGCGAGACGTCGACGGTCTGCACGGCGAGGTCACCGAACCGGATCGCATCGCCACCGATCGTGCCCTTGATCTTGATCGCGCGCTTGGGCCACAGCGGGCCGCTCGCGCGCAGGGCCGTCGTCACCGAGCCGACCGCGAGATCGGTCTTGCGTGCGCCGACATTGCGCGCCGACGCGATGAACGTCGACTTCTTCAGCACGTACTCGGCCTTCTCGCGCGTGATCTCCGCGATCGCAGTCGCGCGCGCATTGCCGAGGTCCGATCCCGCCTCGAGGAAAACCCACGCACCGGCGAGCGAAGCATCGACCGCGACGAGCGTCTTCGCCTTGATCGCAGCCTGTCCGACCGTCGCCTTGTCGACGCGGTACATACCTTCGACCGTGACGATGCCACGCAGGTGGTCCGAGCTCGCATCGATCGATGCCGTCACGATGCCGCCACCGGCGACCCGAGGATCGAGCCGCGTCGCATCGGGAACCTCGGCAACGATGAAGCCCTTCGCCGCTTTCGCGACAAGATCGGTGTCGAGTAGCGCGCGCACCGTCGCACCGGCCATCTGGATCTTGGCATCGATCGAACCAGCGAGTGCGGTGATCACGAGGTCGGCATCGCCTGGAATCACCTTGTGTGCGAATTCCTCGACCGTCGCGGCAGGCAGGTGTGCGCGCACGACGCCATCGACGCGCGGGCCCGCGTAGACAGCGAGCGCCGTCAGCGAAGCGTCACCCAGCTTGACGAATGCGAGCGGCACGAGCAGCGTCTCGCCCGCATAGGCGAGCATCACGGTCGCTTCGACCGATTTGTTCTGGAGCGTGCCGATCGCATGGGCCGCGATCGTGAGGCCGTCGTCGATCGAGATCGCAGCCTCGACATCGAGATCGTGAAAATCGACGATCGGACCCGCCGCTCCTGAGATCACCACGTGACCGCGTACGACCGTGGCATGTGGAATCTCCACCGCCCACTTCGAGGGACCACCACTCGATTCGCTCGGAGTCTCCGGCACCGAGGGCTCTGGCAGCGGATGCTTGTCGAACGTGACGTCCTCGAGATCGAGCCGGCTGATCCGCGCGGTGTGCTGGAGCAGCGGGCGGAGATCGAGCTTCACGCGTGCGGTGCCGACCACGATCATCGGCTTGCCATCACGCGCATTGATCCGCAGATCCTCGACCACGAGCGTCCCGAACAAGCTGCCTTCGATCCGCCCGATCGAGAAGCCACCCGGGAACGTGTTCAAGAGGGCGCCTTCCGCTCGGCGCCGGATAAAATCGCGACCGTGATCGGTGTGGATGAAGATCAATACGCCGCCGAACACGAGCAGCACGAGGCCGAGCGTGGCGAGCGTGATCCGTCTGAACCAGCGCCGGGCCTTCGCCACTAGAACGCCTCACCGACCGCAAAGAGGAAGTTGAAGTGCGTGCCGGGATCCGGGTTGTTCAGCGCGACGTTCGTGCGATTCAAGCGGTACGCGACATCGAGGCCGATCGGGCCGATCGGCGTGACGAGGCGAAGGCCCGCACCGGCGGCCCAGTGCAGGTTGAAGATATCGAGCTCGGCGGCCGAGAACGTGACGTCACCGCCATCGAGAAACACCACCGTGTTGAGATCGAGCCCGCCGAGCGTGAGCAGCGGCGGGGTGCGCAGCTCGAAGCTGGTCTCGAACAAGCCCGCGCCACCGACCGGCAGGTTGACCGTGGCATCCGAGAGCGAGGGCGCGTACGGCGAGAGCCGACGCGCGCCGAAGCCGCGCATGCTCGACGTACCGCCGCCGAAGTAACGCTCGGTTGCTGGCACGTCGCCGCTGATCGTACCGAGCCTGGCGCGCGCGGCCAGGACGAACCTCGACGCGATCGGGAGGTAGCCGCGGACCTCGGGGGTGACCTGGGTATACGTGTAACTGCCGAGCGCGGCTGGTGTGCCCTCGGCCACGCGGAGCTCGGCGTACAACCCGAACGTGGTGTTGATCGCGTGATCGCGCAGGTCGAGCACGACGGCGCCCGTATACGTCCCGACATAATTCATTGAGTGAATGCCGAGCGGTTTCGTCGTGTCGTCGACATAGATCGAAGGGAAGTCATTGATCTGGTAGAGCCAGCCGACGCGCAGCTGCAGCTTCTTCGTGAAGATCGGGCTCGCGAGCCCGAGCCGGATATGCGCGCCGAGCTTCGCGTACGCCTCGTACACGAGGTAGTCGATGCCGCCTTCGACATCTCCCTTCACGTCGGGCAGAAACAGATCCTGTTGCGTGATCGTTTCGACGAGCCGGCCGCGGAAATCACGCTTACAGCTCCAAAACCGATACCAACCGCCACACGTCGCGGTCTCGAACGCATACTCCGGTCGGAGGTCGAGCGCCGAGGTCGTGAGCGGCGTGATGATGCCGTGGCGCGTCCACGTGAAGCGCGCGCGCGCCGAGTACGCGGTCGGATCGAGCCCGGCGCCCAAGCCTGCACTTACTTCGTTCTTCGTGACCGGAGTGACCGAGACCTTTACCGTGACCACCGGATTGATGTCCTGGTTCGGCTCGACGCGTACCGTGCTGAACAATCCGATGCCGTAGATCGCGGCTTGCGTGTCGACGATCGCCTGGTGCGAGAACTGTTGCCCAGGCACGAATGCGATCCGCGCGAGCACCGCATCCGAGAGGATGCCTTTCTCGATGCCGATCAGAAGCACCTCGCCGAACGTCGAGCGTGGCCCCGGATCGACGACGTAGCGGATCGTCGCGCGGCTCCTGGCCTTGTCCGCGATCGTGGTGCCTTCGAGCCGCGCATGTGCGAATCCGAAATCCTGCAAGAGGTCGCCGAGCGGCTCCTTCGACGCATCGAACAGCTCGTAGTCGTACGGGGAGCCTTCCTTGATCCCGACCGCGGAGTGGACCTTCTTGTAGTCGATGTTCTCCGGCATCCCGAAGAACTCGAGGTGAACGGTCGCGCGCTTGCCAGGCGCGACCAGGAACACGAGCCGCGCGGCATCGCTGTTCGGCTGCTTGTCGATCCGCGTCTTCACCTCGACGGCGAAGTAGCCGAGCTTCTGATAAACGCCGATGATTCGCTGCGTATCGAGCTGGAGCTGGTACTCGTCGATCGCGCCCGTCGGCTGGGTCTTGTCGTCGTCGTCAGAGATCCTGTTCGCGTTGCGTTTGATCGCGCCCTGCAGCCCCAGCCGCGGCAAGATCTCGGACTTGTCGATCGGATTCGGGCCGACCGTCTCGAGGTCCAGGCCGATCAGATATTCGGCGCCCGTCTTGGGCATCGCCTGCTGGCGGGCGCCGCACGCCGCCGAGGCGAGCATGCCGAAGAGGGCAACGAAGCGAAGCACTGGGTTCGCAATCTCGCGGACCTGGCGATTCAGTGCAACAGAACTAACGAGTTAGCGCGACGGGTGAACGTGGTCGCGCTCACGCTCGGCCTTCTGCTTGAGCCTCTTGACCATCACCGGGACCGCCATGAGGACCAGCAGCACGGCGCCGATCTTCGCGACCGTCGAGCTCAGGAAGAAGAGCGAGAGCACGAGGATCGCGAAGACGACCGTAAATGCAGCGGTTTGAGCGACCACTATATGGGGGACACCGTCGGGCTGGCGGTCGAGGTCCTCGGTCGCGCCGAGCTGCGAATCGTCGCGGACAGGCGAGTGCGGTGTCGGGTCGAACGCTTCGACGGGAGGCGGTGCGATCGGGCGGAAGAAACCCTGCCAACCAGCACGATTCGAACGCGAATGTTCTAGGGGCCACATGCCGTGGATAAGAGCATCGCGCGTGCCACCGGCTTAACAGGGAGTTAGCTGCGACCAGCCGTGCGCTCGTGCACGGTGGTGTCGTTCACGCGCCGATCGCGCCACTCTCGACGATCGCGATATCCGCGGCGCGGAGCTCCGAAATCGCCCGATCGCCGTCGCCTGGCTGGCGCTCGACGGCGCGGCATCCGTCCTCGATCAGCTTGACGTCGAAGCCGAGCGACCGCGCATCGAGCGCGGTGAACTTCACGCAGTAATCGGTCGCGAGCCCGAGCACGTAGACCTGTTCGATCCAGCGCGACCTTAACCACTCCCCCAGCCCGGTCGCCTTCTCGTGCCCGTTGTCGAAGAAGCCCGAGTAGCTATCGATGTTCGAATCCGTGCCCTTCTGAAACACCTCGGTGAAGCGCGCGCGATCGAGGTCCGCATGAAACTCGGCGCCGTGCGTGCCCTGCACGCAGTGCGCGGGCCACATCACCTGCGGCGCGCCACCGAGCGTGCCGAGGTCGTACGGCTTTTTGCCAGGATGGTTGACCGCAAAGCTGCCGTGGCTCTGCGGATGCCAATCTTGCGTCGCGACCACGGTCGAGAAGTGGGGCATGACGCGGTTCGCGATCTTCACGACCTCGTCACCCCGCACGACCGCCAAGGCACCACCAGGCATGAAATCGTACTGCAGATCGACCAGGATCAACGCGCGCATGGCGCAGCTTACATCGCGAACTCGAAGCCCTGCTTGGTCAGGCGATCGTACTTGCGGCGATCGAACCGGTACAGGCGAGCCGCGCGGTGGCGAACGCCCTGCTCGACCTCGTCGGTCTCGACGAGCAGATCCATCGCGACCATCTTCTTGCGGAAGTTGCGCTTGTCGAGCCCGGTGCCTAGCACCTTCTCGTACAGCTTCTGGAGCTGGGTCAACGAGAACCGCGGCGGCAACAGCTCGAAGCCGATCGGAGCGTAGCGGACCTTGCCGCGGAGCCGCAGCACCGCATGCTCGACGATCTCTTGATGATCGAACGCGAGCTTCGGCAGATCGTCGAGCGAGAACCAGCCGACGCCCATCGCATCGGTCGCGGCGCGGATCCGATGATCGGAGAGCTTCGCGAGCGCGTAGTACGCGACGGTCACGACGCGCTCGCGCGGATCGCGGCCGAGCGTACCGACCGTGTAGAGCTGCTCGAGATAGACATCGCTGACGCCCGCCTCCTCTTGGAGCTCGCGACGCGCGGCCACATCGAGCTCCTCGTCGAGGCGCACGAACCCACCGGGCAGTGCCCACGCATGTTGAAACGGTGCCAGCTTACGCTGGATCAGCAGCACCTTGAGATCGGTCTCGTCGAGACCGAACACGACACAATCGACGGCGAGCGCGGCGCGCGGATATTCGTACTCGAACACTAATCCCTGCCTGCGCGGTCCATCGCGACGAACGCCCGCATCTCGGCGAGCTCCTTGTCGAAGCCCCCCGACAGGATCGGGAAGCGACACCATGATCGCGGATCGACATTGCGATCGTCGAGGTGAAAGCTCGGCGCGATGCGCTCGCGCTTCCATTGGTTCTGACACCAGCGCTGGAAGAACCGCTCGATCCAGGCAGCGAGCTCTGTGACCTTCCATTGCGGATAACGCGGCAATAGCTCCTGCAACACCTCGACCGGTGTGCGCTTGTCGCGAATCGCGGAGTCCTCGACCGCCTCGAGGAAATCGTACGGCATGAGGTCCGCTTCGTCGGTCTGGCCCTCGCCCGTCGTCGAGGCAGGACGGAGCTCCGCGGTCGGTTGTTGCGAGTTGATCGCGCCGAGCGCCGGAATTGGCTCGAGACCGAGGAGGCCCTTGGTCTCCATCCAGCGCAACCAATCGCGCAGAAACGATTTATCGATTCCCCCGAGCGGCGCGAGCCCGCCGGAGGTATCGCCATCCATCGTCGCGTAGCCGACCGCGGCTTCGGAGCGATTCGAGGTCGTGATCAAGACCGAGCTGCGCAGGTTCGCGAGCATCCAGATCGAGGGCGAGCGCACGCGCGCCTGGATGTTCTGCAGCGCGAGATCATCGGTCTGCCACACGAGCGATCGACCGAGCGCCTTTTCGAGTGACGCGATGTACGCCTTGTACTGCGGATCGACATCGATCACGTGAAAGTCGGCGCCGACCGCTTTTGCGACGGCCTCGGCAGCGAGCCTCGTGACCTTGCCGGAGTTCTCCGTTGGTTGATAGGCGCACGACAGGAGCGCGGCGACCGCGCCTTTGACGTCGGTGACATCTTGCAACCGCGCCACCCACGGCACGTGCTGACGCACTCCGCCCGCGCCGAGCTCCGCGAATGCGAGCTGGATCGCGGTGGCGACGAGCACCGCACATGCCGCGGAGTCCGCGCCACCCGAGAGCGAGATCACGTAGCCGTGCGCGCGCGACTTGCGTAGGTAGTCCCACAGGCCGAGCGCGACCGCGCGCCCGAACTCTTCCTGCTTGAGCGACGTGCGGTCTTCCCACGACCGCTGGATCGGCGGCGCCACCTCGGGGCGGCGCTTCGGCCACACGAACGGGTGCGAGACCATCAGGCGCTCGGCATCGTGGCGCGGGCGAAACCCGACACGCCGCGCCGCTTCGCGACGATTGCCATCGACATCGATCACGGCGGTTCCGAGCTCGACATCGGCATACGAGAACCGGCGCCCGCGCGCGAGCAATGCGCCCCCCGAGGCGATCATCGCACCGCCGTCGTAGATGATCCGGCCCGCTTCGTTGCCCATCAAGTTCGCGTACAGGTACGCGGTGGCGAACGCACGCGAGCCTTCGATCACGAACCGTTGGCGGACCGCGAACTTGTCGAACGCGAAGTGGCTCGCCGAGGGATTGCACAGGATGTCGACGCCGCGCAGCGACAGCTCGATGCCCGGCCGATTCGCGACCCACGCGTCTTCACAGATCTCGCACCCGAAGCGGACATCGCCGATCTCGAACACCAGATCGCCGATCGGAAATTTGCGGGTCGTGCCGTCGTCGCTCGTGCGCTCGAGGACATCGACCTGGCCCGGCGGCCACGGCTTGAACCAGCGCGGCTCGTAGTGCACGCCATCGCCGGGGAGAAACTGTTTCGCCGAGAAGCCGACGATCGCGCCATCGGCGAGCAGCGCAGCGCAGTTGTAGAGCGCCTTCTCGTGAAAGATCGGCAGCCCGACGATCACGACCATGCCCTCGGTATGCGCGGCGAGCGCATCGAGCTGGCTGAACGCAGTGTCCTGCAGGCCATCGATGAAGAACGCGTCTTCGCAGCCGTAACCGGTGATCGCGAGCTCGGGCAGGCACAACACGGTCGCGCCTTCCGCACGCGCGTGGTCGATCGCCATCCGCAAGTGGGCGAAATTCTCGTCCCATGCGAACGGCGTCTGGTTGACGCACGCGACGGCAGTCTTGATGAGTTTCATGACGTTTACCGGTTGGACTTGAGATGCTCGGTCAGGAGCGCTGCGGTGCTCTCGACTCGAAGATAGTCGCCGGCGAGCGCGACGGCACGCGGATGGCTGTCGGTGCATGCGACCTGACCGAACAGGCCGGTCGCGGCAATGCGCGCCAGCGAATCGCCCGGGAACAGCCCGTGGGTCGCGATCGCGTCGATCCGCGCTGCGCCGGCGTCGCGATACGCCTGCGCGGCGTTGATCAGCGAACCACCGGTGCGAATCATGTCGTCGTAGATGATGACGCGTTTGCCCGCGACTTGCGCGGACACGCCGGTGACATGCGTCTCGCTGCCCGAGACCCGGCGCTTGTAGACGAACGCGGCCTGGACCCCGAGGTCGTTCGCCAGCGACTCGACCCACTTGGCGCGCCCGGCATCGGTGCACGCGAGCACGAAATCGTCGCCGCCCAGGCGCCGCGCCGCAGCGATGATCAGGTCCTTCGCGTAGACATGGATCGGGCGGAGGCCGCCTTCGAAAAAGTGCGCGATCGAAGCGACATGGAGATCGAGCAGGAACACCTGGGTGCCGCGACTCGCGAGGGGAATCGACGACAACAACCTCGCTCGGGTCTTCGCGGTCACGATCTCGCCTTCGCGGGTCGAGCGCTCCATCGTCGAGTAGCCGAAGTACGGAATCACGATCGAGAGCCGGTACGCGCCGCTGCTCACGAGCCCGCACGCGAGATCGTAGAGCGCGAGCGTCGAAGCATCATCGACCGTGCCACCGACGAGGATCACGTCGCGATCCGCGGGATCGGTCTCGATCCGGCAGTAGTGCTCGCCATCGGGAAATACCTCGCGATGCACCATCCCGTACTCCCAGCTGCCGGCCGCCGCGATCTTCGCGCCGAGGTAGTCGTACGTGGCGATCGAAAAGACGAGCGGTGTGGTCATGGGGTGCCGGGCTTTCGCGACTTGGCGATCAGCTCTTGTTTGCGCGTGTGAACGCGGCGATCGAGGCCGACCGGATAGGGCTGCGGGTTCGAGAATCGCCGCGTGCGCGGCGTGAGCAGCGCGAGGTCCGCCGCCGCGCGGGCGCGCGCGTGTTCGAGCGTTGCCCTCGGGCCGACGCGCTGGCCATCGCGCATCACGGGCTGCAACAGGTCCTCGCTCGTATCGAACGCCGGCGTGAGCGGCGGGCGCAGTGGATCGTCGATATCGTGGAGCTCGAGTGGGCTCGAGAGGCCGCGCTCGGCGTCGAAGATCACGTCGCCGACATATTCGTCACCGCGGCGCAGCCGCCGCACCTGTAGGATACCGGGGTTCGAGATCTTGATCGGCTGCTCCGACAGCTTGATCGCGTCGCGCCACACGCCGTGCTCGTCGCGGCTCGCGCCGAGCTTGTAGACGCCGCCGAGCGCCGGCTGATCGTACGCGGTGACGAGCTTGGTGCCGACGCCCCACGTATCGATGCGAGCGCCTTGATCGATGATGTTCGCGATCAAGTACTCGTCGAGATCGTTCGAAGCAACGATCTTTGCTTCTGGAAAGCCGGCGGCATCGAGCAGCTTGCGACCCTCGTTCGAGATGTAGGCCAGGTCGCCGGAATCGAGCCGGATACCGGCGAGCTCGTGGCCCTTCGCGCGCAACTCGTGGCCGACCGTGATCGCGTGCTCGATACCTTCGATCGAATCGTACGTGTCGACGAGGAACGTGCAGTTGCCGGGGAGCGCGTCGGCGTACGCGCGAAATGCTTCGAGCTCGGAGCCGTGAAACATCACCCAGCTGTGGGCGTGCGTGCCGCGCACGGGAATGCCGAACAGCTTGCCGGCGAGCACGTTCGAGGTCGCCGCGGTGCCACCGATGTAGGCCGCGCGCGAAGCGGCAAGCCCACCATCGAGGCCCTGCGCGCGGCGCAACCCGAACTCGAGCACCGCGCCACCGCGCGCAGCTCGTGCGACACGCGCGGCCTTCGTCGCGATCAGGGTCTGGAAGTTGAGGATCGTGAGCAGCGGCGTCTCGACCAGCTGCGCAGCCAAGATCGGCCCCCGCACCCGCACGAGCGGCTCGTGTGGAAACACGAGCGAGCCTTCAGCGACTGCATCGACCGCGCACGACCAGCGCATCGCACCGAGGTAATCGAGGAAGCCCTGCGGGAACAACGGCGCGTGCTCGTGGTCGAGCAGGGTCGCGAGATATGCCAGGTCGTCCGGGGTGAAACGGAACCGCTCGAGGTACTCGAGCGCGGGGCCCAGGCCGGCCGCGATCGCGTAACCGCCGCCAAACGGGGGCCGCCGAAACGTCAGATGGAACACCGCTTCGCGCTCCGCAACGCCCGCCTTCCAGTAGCCGCAGGCCATCGTGAGCTGGTACAAGTCGGTCAACAGCGCGAGCGAGCCGCCGTACACGCCGTCGAGACCGTCTGTTACGTTCGCGCTCATCGTTATCGTGTATTGTTTACACTAAGTGTGTCGATGTCAACTACCGACCAAGCCGTGATCATCTGGGGTGAGGTCCTGTGGGACCTGTTTCCCGACGGTGCGCAGCTCGGCGGCGCGCCCTCGAACGTCGCGTGGCACCTCGGTATGGCTGGCGGCTGGGCCCGGCTGGTGTCGCGCGTCGGGGACGACGACGCGGGCCGGCGCGCCCTCACCCGGCTCGGCGAGGTTTGCGATACCTCGCTCGTCCAGATCGATCCCGACCGGGCCACCGGTGTGGTCGAGGTCACGGTCAGTCATGGCGAGCCTCGCTACAAGCTCATCGCCGATCGCGCCTGGGAGCGCATCTCGTGCACCGATGACGTGATCGGTGCGCTCGGCGAAGCGAGCGTCCTCGTCTACGGCACGCTCGCGCAACGTTCGGCCGCCGGCCTCGAAAGCTGGCGCGCCGGCATGGCGGCGGCGCACGGTCGCTGCTTGAAGGTGTGCGACGTGAACCTGCGCAAGACCGAGAGCGGCGGGCCGAGGATGGAGGCGGCGGGACCGGCGCCCGGCCCCGAGATCAACGAAGGTGTGGCGGTGCTCGCCGCGCTCGAAAAGGCCGACATGGTCAAGGTCAACGACAGAGAGCTCGCATCGCTCGCGAGCTGGCTTGGCTGGACCGATCCGATCGCCGAGCTCCGCAAGCGACCGCGCGTCGTCGCAGTCACGCACGGTGCAGATGGCGCGACGCTGTTTGGTGAATCCGGTGCGGCGATCGAGATCGCGGGCACGCCCGCGAAGCGAGCCGCGGATGCGGATAATGTCGGCTGCGGCGATGCGTTTCTCGCAGTGCTGGTCCACGGCATGACACTGGGTTGGGGACTCGCGCAGTGCGGTCGAGCGGCGAGCCGCTGGGCGGCCGCGGTTGCCGAGGTTCGTGGTGCGACGCCGTTCTTCGATGAAGAGCGCGCCGCGGATCTGCTCGAGCTCGAGGTCGACGCGTGAACGAGCCCGAAGATAAGCCACCCGAAGCGAACGAACCCGTGGTGGCGGCCGAGCAGCCGGTCACCACCGAGCCTGCGGCGGCCGGAGCAGCCGACGTCGGATCGCCGCTCGTCGAGGGTATCGAGGGCAAGAAGACCAAGCCGATCCAACCCGACGCCTGGGACCTCGCCGGCGAGTGGATCAGCAAGCACGGCGCCCTTCCCGCGCTCGCGTTGATCTCGATCGCGATCTTCGCGATCCACTGGCACATCCTGTGGGGCGAGCCCGCAGGCGACGACCTCTCGTTCCACTTCGCCGAGAGCGCGCGCATCGCGGACTGTCTGCGCAACTTCGATTTCGATCTGTGGAACCCGAGCGCGAACGGTGGCTACGCGTCCGCGTACTACTACCAGGTCTTGCCGCAGCTCGCGTCGGCGCTGCCCGCCGCGCTGTTCGGTCACCACCAGTTCTTCTTCTCGCTCAGCGTGATCCTGCCACTCGTCTTCGCACCCGCCTGCGCGTACCGCGGGATGCGCCTCCTCGGTGCGACACCGTGGCAAGCTGCGGTCGGCGCGTTCGTGATCGCATTCATGAACGGCGAATCGCGCTGGGGTGCTGGCAGCGCCGGCACGTTCAACGTCGGGCTCTACACCCAGACCTGGGCGCTCTGCATCTTCCCGATCGCGCTCGGTCACGGTGCGCGCTGGATCCGCGAAGGCCAAGGCCTCGCGCCTGCGATCGCGTGGGGCGGCGCTTCGTTCCTTTGTCATCCGTTCGCCGGCATCTCGCTCGGCGTCGCGTTCGTGATCGCGTTCCTCTGCAAGTTCGTGTGGTCGTGGCGGCTGTGGCTCTCACCGACGATGCTCGGTGTGCTCGCGATCTATCTCGGTTGCGGCCCGCTGCTCGCGCTCCTTGCTCTCGAGCTCGCGCCGCTCGGCTTCGTCGTACCTGGCGCTGCCCTCATCGGTACCGCGGCTTTTGCGATCCTCGGAATCGCGCTTGTGGTCCGCTTCCACCGCACCGACACGATGTGGATCCACCCCAGCGTCGTCCAGATCAATGGCGAGCTCCATCGGCTAGCGATCATCGGCGTCGCGCTGATGATCACGACTGCGCCCGTGCTCTTGCCGCTCGCGATCGATGGCTCCGGATTTGGAGGGTTCCCACATCGCGTCGGCGATGAAGTCGGGCCTGGCTTCGCCGGCCTGTGGACCTGGGCGCACAAGGGCCTGATTCTCGACTTTGCCGGCAAGGACGGAGGCACGCGCCTCCCGATCCTCACGTACGCGATGCCGATCGTGCTCGGCTGGACGATCTGGAAGCCATCGCAAGCCGCGCGCTGGCTGTGGCCGCCCGCGATCCTCTACGCGCTCTGGCTCGGCATCGGTCCCCACGCCGGCAAGGTCGGCGACGATCTGCTCCCCGCCGTACGTGCGCTCGGTGCGATGCAGACCGTGATCGGGCTCGGCATCGGCGCCGCGGCGGTCTCGCTTGGCACGTGGCTTTGGGAAGCGCCGTGGGATCGCTGGTTCCGCACCAGCTACTGGGTCGCACTTGGCAAGCCCGGCCCCGGCACCATCCCGCCCGAGCATGTCTCGTCCACCCTCTATGGCATTCGCACCGCGCTCGCGGCGCTGGCCGCATCGCTGATCGTGTTCGTCGTCTATCCGGGGAGCCGAGCGCTACTCACGCGCGTGCGCACGCTCCAGGACTACGCGGCCGCACGAAAGGAGATGATGCAGATCAACACGCTGCTCGGTGGCTTCCCGCAGGGCCGTCATCAACCGGGGCCCGGGGCCGAGAACCACTGGTGGAACAGCACGCCGTACATCTACGATCGCGTCCCCACCACGCTGCAGATGGGCGGCGGTGGCTTGCAAGCGAGTCCGAACTACGACGCGCTGTGGACGATGCGTGACTACGCGAAGAACGCGTGGATCTTCGACGCGCCGTACCTCACGTTCGAACGCAGCCGCGGCGCGGGGCTGCCCGAAGGTGAAATCCTCGCGCGCACCGAGAAGTACGAGATCCGCCGGCTCAACTCGCCGGGCATCATCTCGCCGGTGCAAGTCGTTGGCGTGCTTCCGCCGGGCGATCGCGTCGGTCAGATGGGTCACACCGCGGCTCTCGCGTGGCTCAAGAGCACGATGCCGACCGCGAACATGGTGCTCGCGTACGTCGGCTCCGGTACCGCCGGCCCGCCGCCACGAGGCCACACATTGCGAGCGTGGCGCCAGGATTCGCCGGGCAACGATTCCGATATCGTCGCCGAGGTCGAAGCGACGGCACCGACCACGTTCTGGGTTCACGAGAGCTGGCATCCGCGCTGGCACGCGTTCGTCGACGGCAACGAAGTCGCGGTCCGTCGCGTGACGCCTGACTTTCCCGCCGTCGATGTCGGTCCCGGCAAGCACACGATCGAGCTTCGCTTCGAGCGCCCGTTGTGGTTGCTGCTGTCCTGGCTCGCGTGGCCAGGCACCGCCCTGCTCGCGTGGCTCGGCGTGCGCCGCTTCAATCGTCGTCGCGAGCGGCCGCTCACCGAAGCTCGCGTCGTCTAACGCTTCGGCTAGCGCTTGGGTGGTGCGGAGGCGGTTGCCGCCGGTGCCGACGCATCGTCGGCGCGCGGCATCGGCACCACGAGCTTGAAGCTGCGCAGCTGCCACGGCGTGGTCTTCGACACGCGCTCGAAACCGAACACGACACGGACGCCGCTCGATTTCTCGAACTCGGTCACCACGTCGAACGTCGCCGACGTCCCACCGATGACCTTCGCTTCGGTCACGACGAGGATGCGCTTGTACGCGCCGAGTGCCTCACGATGCTCTTGCTGGATCGCGGCGAACTGCGGACGCGTCTCTTGCTGACGAAACACCGGACCCGCGCTCTCCCACACCGCGTCGGCTTTATCATCGCGCAGCATCTCGAGGATCGTCTCGGCGGTGTCGCGCACGCCACAGGTCTTGCGGTCGCCGGAATCCTTGCACGCGGCGACACGTTGCTCGCGCTGCGCTTGCGTGATGTGGAGCTCGGCCGGGAGCTCCATGCCGATGCCCAGTAACTTCCAGCGCCCTTGATCGTAGTGAAAGCTGATCGAGCCCTTGGAGATGCCGCGCGCATACGAAGCGGTGAGCGAGACCCTCCCGACTTGACCGCCGGGACCATTCGTCACCAGCGTGTCGTTGATCGAGGTCACTTCGGTGAAGGCGCCGAGCGTGGTACCGAGATCGGTCATCTCGTCGACGAAGCGCTCCTTGCGGACCATCTCCTGGAACCGGGGCGACGCCTTCTCGTAGACCTCGCCGATCGCGGCGGAGCCCTTCCCGAGCTCGATGAGGATGTGCTCGGCGATCGGCCGAAAATCCGGGATGTCGTTGCCGTGGAGCTGGAGCCCGACGATCACCGCGATCCACGTCGCGACCAGCACGAAGCCGACGACCACACTGCGCACGAGCAAACGACCGCGGCGAGTTTTCGTGGCGGCCGGCAACGCGTGGACCGACTCGCCGGCCTTCGAGAGTCCTTCGCCAAGCTTGTGCACGTTCGAGCCGACGAACGGGACCTTGCTCGTGAAATCACCGAGCTTCGAGACCCCGGCGCCGAGCTTCGTGATGCCGTCACCGAGCAACTCGACACCACCGCTCGCGGCGGCGCCGATCATCTCGCGCGTGCGATGCGCGCCACCCTTGTGGTGCGCTTCACTCGCGACTGCATGAACGCGACCCGAGGATGCGGTCGGGGCCGAGTCGAGATCCGCGAGCTTCTCCGGGATCGCGTTCGGCAAGCTCGCGCCGGAGATCTGGACCTCGACGGACCCGGATCCTCCCGGATCACGCTTGTCGTCGGAATCTGCGGTCACGCGCTACGAGTATGACACTACCGATCGGGACACCACTCGCGGAGCGGCCGACGGATTGCGAGGCGCTCCAAAATCGGCCCGGCGGAGCCCAAGCCCGTTACGGACGGCGGAGCAGGAACGGACCGCGCGTGTCCGGAGTGATCGCGGCACGCACGTGGGAGCGCACCCGACCGACGAAGCCGCGAAAGAAGTCGTAGCTGATCGAGCTGACCTTGCCCGTCGCCAGAATCGGATACGTGGTCTGGAAGATCGTGGCGCGCACCGCGTCGTAGCCACCGGGCACGCCGAGCTGTCCGAGCCCGTCGATGCCGTGACCATCGTTTACCTTGATGTTGAAGTCCTGGATGTCAGTTGGCAGGGCCGGATAGACCAGCGAGGGCGTCGTCGCCGGGCCCGCAATGAACCACGAGAAGCTGAGATTCGTCGTCGCGCCGAGGGCACGGTTCGCGTAGACCAAAGCCACCGACACATCGGGCGCGACGCTGGTCGGGGCCGTGTTCAGCCAGGTCAGCGCGTGCGTGCCTGTATCGAGGTCGGGCGTCGTGGTGCTGTCGAAGTCAGGAATTCGCACGGTCGACCAGTCGCGCGTGTAATCGCCCGTGGTACCGAACTCGTAGACCGTCCGCGATGTGACGTCGACGTTTTGAGTGAGCCTGACGGTCTGGAACGAGCCCGCCGGGAGCGCCGGGAGAATCTGCGTGCCGATCGCGGTCGCGTCCTGCGAGAGGCCGATCTGGCTGACATACAGCTCGCCGCGCGCGGTCGCGATGTGGTCGTTCGCGTAGATCTGCGCGGATGGCACGTCGTTGAGATCGAGCTCGAATGCGCGGCTGCTCGGTGCGCCGTAGGCGTTTGCCGTGTAGTCGACCATTCCTTGATCGACGATCGGTTGAGCCAGCACCGAGAACGAGCTCGCGATCGTACCGTTCTGGTTGGTCGTGTAGACGATCACGTCCGCCGTGTCGTTCGGACAGTTCGAAAACGACGCCGTGAGGACGACCGTCGATTGCGAGCTACCCGCGGCGGTCTGCGTGTCGGCAGAGCCGCAGTTGCTCGCGATGTGATAGTTGGAAAAGATGTGCTGCAGGTCGATCGGCAGCGTGAACTGGACGTTCTTCGACTGACCGGTGGGGTACGACTTGTCGAGCACGAGGTGATCGCCGGGCTTCACGCCCGCCCACGTATAGAGCGAGTACTGCAGCTGCGTGCCGATGCCCGGCGCCAGGAGTTGGGGAATGACGACGGTGACGTAGCCACCCGCGACCATCACCGCGCTCGCCGATCCTGCGCTGTCGGTGAGCACACTCGAGACCACGCTCGAGTCGACGTTCTGGAAGTACGCCGACAGCATGGCGTGCGGGCCGAGGTTGTCGGTGACCGTCACCGTGACAGGCGTCCCCGGTGGCGGCGCGTCGATGGGCGCGCCGTCCCCGGCTTGCGGCGCATCAGTGATCCGGCGATTCGAATCATCACCGCAGCCGGCGACAACGAGACCTAGTGCGACGAGCCATAGCGTTCGATGCATCGGACCAGAGTAGCGCGTTTGGGGATGTGGCATCCAGTGGCTACGGGTGCGAGCGTCGTGATGGAAGTCCCGGCCGCACCGGCCCGCCCGCGAGCGGCAGATCCGAGTTCTGGAACTACGTCTGCCAGCCGGCATCGAACGTCAGGTCGGTATGCACCGTCACCGTCACGGGTGTGGTCGCGGTGGGCCGGCGCATCGCGGTCTGACGGCGAGGCATCACTACAAGCACGCACGCACGAGCACGGTCCGACGACAAACAGCGCGCGATACATGGGGCGCACCGTCAACGAGGAGCGCGCTCCGCGCTACGATATGTTGTGCGCACACGCGACCTCGCGGGACAGACGATCGCGACCGTCGGGTTGGGCGATGTGAGCTATGTGAAGTCGACCCGACGCGGGCGCGATCCGAACGAGGTCGTTCGCCGCGTCCACGATGCGCTCGAAGCGAACCTCGACGTGATCGACGTCGCGCCGGAGAGCGATACGGAGCGCATGGTGGCCGATGCGGTGCGCGACTTGCGCGTCCGCGACCGCGCGATCATCGCGACCCGGCTCGACGAGCTCGTACAGCTCCCGAGCGGCGCGCCGACCCGCGACCTGATGCTCGAGCGGCTACCCGTGCGGTACGTGATCGAGAGCGTCGATGCGGTGCTGCGCAACACCAAGCTCGATGCGTTGCCGCTCGTACAGTTGCCGCTGTACGCGAAATGGCAGAGCTCCACCGCGTGGCCCGAACTCGTCGGCACCTGCGCAAAACTCGTACGCGACGGCAAGGTCCGGCGCTGGGGCGCGATCGCGCACGAACCGGAGCTCGCGAACGAGACGTGGTTGGCGACCATCGCGATCGACTTCTCGCTGTGTCAGCGCGATGCGGTCGGCATGCTCGCCGCCGTGACAGGCAAGCCCATCATCGTGTTCGCGCGCCATCCGCTCGCGGGTGGCGGCCTCGCCGGCACCCTCGGACCCGGCGTGAGCCTCGCTCGGCTCGACGACCGGCGCGTACTCGATACCAAGGCGCTCGAGGCGATCGCGGTCGGTGTCGCGAAGCTCGCATCGCGTGTGAAGAAAGAACCGATCGCCGCGCGCTCGTGCGATGCGGCGCGCTCGATCCTCGAATCGACACCGCGGCCCCCAAATGTCGTGGTCACGACGATCGCGGAGCTCGCGCTGCGCTACGCGATCGATCGCGGCACGCTGCCGCTGCCGCGCGTTCACACCGCGGTCGATCTGTTCGAGCTCGTGATGTGCGCGGGCGCAGAGCGCCTTCCCGAGCCGTTGATCGCGAAGATCGACGAGCTATTCCCGGATCCGATTCCGGAGCGCGATTTCGGCGAGGACGAGTGAGCAGGAAACTAGACTACTGAACGGATACACAGTAGTCTCGTTTCGGCGTGAAGTCTCGACCGACAGCCAATCCGCAGAACCGGTTCCACGATGTCGCCGTCGAATACGAACCCGGTGATGGGCCTCCTCCGGCGCAGGTCCGGCTGATCGAAGATCATTCGCGGTCGATCCTCGCGAGCAATGATTCGCCCGACGTCGGGTTCAACCACAGCGTAAATCCTTATCGCGGATGTCTGCACGCGTGCGCGTACTGCTTGGGTGGCGACACCGCGATCATGCTCGCCGATGGGCGCACGCGGAGGCTCGCCGAGCTGCGCCCCGGTGATGCGATCTATGGCACGCAGCAGGTGCGCGGCACGCGGCGCTACGTCCACACGCGCGTGCTGCACCACTGGGCCACGCGCAAAGAAGCGTTTCGCGTGGTGCTCGCCGATGGCACCGAGCTCGTCGCGAGTGGCGACCATCGCTTCCTCGGCGAGCGGGGCTGGCGGTTCGTGCAGCCCGCGGCGGCGCCGTTCCAGCGGCCGGTGCTCTCCGATCGCGACGTGTTGTTGGGACCCGGCATCGCGGGCGTCCGCCGGCCACGCTCGTACGTCGCGGAGCTCTCGATCACGAGCGAGCTGCACTATGGCGGTGGCACTCGACTGATCTCGCAGCACCGCGGCTATCACCTCGCAGCACGGAGTCCGCGATCGTGGCACCTCGAGGGCCGTGAGGTCGAAGCTATGGCGAGCTCGCGGATCGTGCGGATCGAAGCGGTCGGTATGCGCGATCTGTTCGACATCACGACCGGGACCGGCGACTTCATCGCCAACGGTGTCGTCAGCCACAACTGCTACGCGCGCCCATCACACGAGTACCTCGACATGGGCGCGGGCACCGATTTCGATACGAAGATCGTCGTCAAGCCGCGCGCCGCGGAGTTGCTACGCGAAGCGTTCGACAAGCCTTCGTGGCGTGGCGAGCTCGTGATGTTCAGCGGTGTCACCGATTGCTATCAAGCGGTCGAGAAGCAACTCGAGCTCACCAAGCAATGCCTCGCGGTGTGCCTCGAGTATCGCAACCCGGTCGCGATCATCACGAAGAGCGCGTTGATCGAGCGCGACATCGACCTGCTCGTCGAGCTTCATAAAGAAGCAGGCGTCCACGTCAGCATGAGCATCGCGTGGGTCGATCCCGAGGTCGCGCGCCAGATCGAGCCGTGGGCGCCAGCGCCGGAGCGTCGGTTCAAGACGATGGAGAAGCTCGCCGCGGCCGGCGTTCCGGTCGGCGTGATGTGTGCGCCGGTGATGCCGGGCCTCAACGACGATCAGATGGTGCGGGTGCTCGAGCGTGCCAAGGATGCCGGCGCGGCGTCCGCGGGCTGGGTGCTGTTGCGGTTACCCGGCGCGGTTGCCGGCGTGTTCGAGGAGCGCGTGCGTGTTGCCCTGCCTCTCGCGGCCGACAAGATCATGCATCGCATTCGGGAGACTCGCGGCGGCAAGAAGGTTTACGACCCGAGCTTCCACACGCGCGGGCGCGGCGAGGGCGTGTACGCGGCGACGATCGCCACGATGTTCGACACGACAGTGAAGCGGCTCGGGTTGAACGCGCGCGACGATCGCTACGCCGCGGAGCTTCCACCTTCGCGGTTCGCGCGTCCGGTGAAGCCCGTCGCCCAGCTGTCGCTGTTTTGACGGCGCACTGTCCTCCGTAATGCTCAAGTCTTCGCGACGAGCATCATGCTCGGGCGGTTTGGCCGCTTGGTCAGCACGAGGCGCGCATTCGAACGCAGCGCGAGCTCCGGCATCTCGGCGAACCACGCGAGCGCGAGTTCGGCGTCTTCGATCAAGCACAGCCGCTCGACCAGGATGAGATCGCAGAACTTCAGCAACTTCACATCGTGGTTCGCGGCGGCGACCTCGCGCAGCACGCGGAGCGTATCGAGGCCGTGGCGGAGGCCGAGCAGCGTCATGCGATACGAACGCTCGGTCCGGGTCAGCCGGTCGAACACGTAATGGCGCGCGTTCGAGAACGCGAGCGCGACCGCGTGTGCGACCCGCAGGCCGACCGGCTGGCGGTGGCCGATCAGCTTTTCGATGACCACTTCGACCTCGTCGGCGTGGTCGGCGATGGCGAGGAGGGCACGCGCTGGAGGCACGTCACCCAGCCGGCCCGCTTCGCGGCGAGTGTGGATGCGGGCGTCGTGTTCGGCTTGGGCGAGCTCGCGGCTGAGCTTGTCGCGAAGCTGGATGCGAGGGTCGGCGGCCATGGCCGAGTGCGGTTGCAGCCGCCATGCCGTCGCGAGCGCTCGCCGCGGGACCCGCGCGAGGTTCGATCGTGCGCGGTTGTCACGCCGGGCAGCGTGGCCTAGCGCAGTGCGAGCGCGCAGATGCCAGCGGCCGCGCAGATCGCGACCAGGATCGCGATCACGAACATGCTTCGCCCACCGGCAGGCTTTCGCACCGACAACGTCGCCGGGCCCGTACGCACGGCGGCCAATGGACTCGCCACCGCGGGTGCCACGACGGGTGCCACGTCCGGCGCATGTGTGCCGAGATGAGCCTCGGCGGGATCGCGATAGCGCATCGCCACGCCGCCGAGCTCGAGCAGCATCCCACTCCGAAGCTCGACTCCTTCACCCTCCGCAGGTAGCGCGTGACCTTCGAGCCGCGTGCCATTTTTGGAGCCGAGGTCGACGGCGGTCGTGCCGTCCCAGCTGCGACGGATCTCGAGGTGGCGCTTCGAGAGGTCCGGATCGTCGAAGATCCACTGCGCGTCGTCGCCGCGGCCGAGCACGTACCTGGCATCGGGAGGTGGCAAGCTGCGCACGGCTCCCGCATGCGGTCCGCGCTCGACCGTGAGCGAAGGTGCCGCGCTCGCACCGAGCAGGCCGCGTACGAGCTCGCGCGCGAGACTCTCGGTGCGTTGCGGCGGCGAAGCGAGCGAGCCCGGAGGCGCGATCGCAACACGCACGCGATAGCCACCGATCGAAAACGTGTGGCCTTCGCCGATCGCACCCGCATGGTCCGCGCTACGCCACATCGGCGTGCCCGCCGCGTTCTCGACGGTCACGTGCTCGGGACGCGCGGCTGCCTTGGGCAACCGGATCCGCGCGTTCGCAGCGCTGCCGATCACGAACACCGGCTCGCCCACATCGATCGCGGGCAGCGCGGGCCTGCCCTCTTCACTCACCTCGACTCGAAGCACTTACTTCACTTACTTTGCTCGTTGTTCTTCGGCTTTGTACTTGTAATAGCGGTCGAGGACCATCTTCAAGTATTGCCGCGTGTACGCGTACGGCGGCACGGTGTAGCCGTACTTCGCGAGCGAGCCGAGGCCCGCGTGATAGCCCGCGATCGTGAGCACGAGATCGCCGTCGACTCGATTCGCGAGCCAGCGCAACAGCCGCGTACCCGTCATGATGTTCGTGCGCGGATCGAAGACGTCGCCCTGCGTGCCCATGTCGATATACACGTCGGGGTGAACTTGCATGAGGCCCTTGCAGTCCATCGACGACACGACCTTCGGATCGTAGTCACTCTCCGCGCTGATCACGGCGCGGATCAACGGCACCGGAATCTTGTAGAGCGCGGACGCCTCCAGGATGAACTGGTCGTAGCGATGAAACCGTTCCGGCGAATTGTCGTTCGAAGAAACTTTGTCGCAGCGCGGACAGCTGCCGCGTTGCGCGGAAGCTTTCGAGCCGGTGGGAGCCGGGCTATCGAAGACCTTCTTCCAGCTGCCTCCGCCGCTCGGCTTCATGTTCGTGAAGTGAGTGACGCCGTCGGGATCGGTGAACGAATAGATATCGGCGCGCGCGTGCGACGCGAAGCCCATGACGATCAGCGCAACAATCACCTGACGCACTTGCTAAATTTAGCCCACTCCCGCGGTGGGGACACCAGTTTCGATCGCGTTGCCTAATTGGCAGTGGCAGTGGCAGTACTCAGACGTGCGCGGGCGCGACGTTCGGAAAGGTCTTCGCGAAGCTTTCCTTGTCGGTTGCCTTCTCCATCGCATCGCTCGCCTTGACCGTGCCGGCTTTGACGAGCTTCTCGAGGCAGTAGTCCATGGTCTGCATGCCGTCGGCCATGCCGGCCTGGATAAAGCTCGGAATCTGCTGGGTCTTGCCTTCGCGAATCAGCGACGCGAGTGCGAGGCTGCCGAGCAGGATCTCGTGCGCGGCGACGCGCCCGCCGCCTTCTTTGGGCAGCAGCTGCTGCGCGACGACACCGGCGAGTGAATCTGCGAGGAGGCCGCGGATCTGTGGTTGTTGCTCGGCCGGGAACGCGTTGACGTAGCGATCGATCGTGGCCGACGCGGAGTTGGTGTGCACGGTCGCATAGATCAAGATGCCGAAGCTCGCGAGCTGGAGCGCGGCCTTCATGGTCTCGGAGCCGCGAAGCTCGCCGACCAGGATCACGTCAGCATTCTCGCGACCCGCGGATCGGATCGCATCGAGGAACGAGGGCACGTGCTCGCCGACCTCCTTGTGCGTGATGAGGCACTTGCGTGGCTGGTGCACGAACTCTACCGGATCCTCGATCGTGAGGATGTGACCCGCTCGGGTCTTGTTGATGTGATCGATCATCGCGGCGAGCGTGGTCGATTTACCGGAGCCGGTCGGCCCCGTGACCAGCACGAGGCCGGCCTTGAGGTCGGCGAGCTTGCGAATGCCGGCCGGGACACCGAGCTCGTCGAGCCCGAGGATCTTCGTTGGAATCGCGCGAAACACCGCGCCGACGCCGGACAGCTTCTTCAAGTAGTTCGCGCGAAACCGCGACTTGGTGCCGTGCGCGTGCGCGAAGTCGAGATCGCCGGTGTCCTCGAACTGCTTCTTTTGATGCGGATTGACGAGCGTCATCAGCATCGCGTTGATGTCGGCGCTCGAGAGCGGCTCGTCACCATCGGCGACGAGCTCGCCGCGCACGCGCAGCATCGGCGGATAGTTCGGCGTGAGGTGGAGATCGGAAGCGCCGCGCTCGAGCAGGCGATCGAACAAGGTCTCGATGTTCACGCGTCACCGTCCTTCTTGCCGCCGAAGAACGCACCGAGCCGACCCTTCACGCCGGCTCCGGGTGGGGGGGGCGTAGCCGCGGGCGCGGGCCCCTTGATCTGCCCTGCCATCTGACTCTTCGCCTCGGCGTATTCCATCGCGGTGTCCTGCGTGATCTTATTCGTACGCACGAGCTCGGCGAGTGATTCGTCGAACCGGATCATGCCGAACGCGCGCCCGCGCTGCATGAGGTTGGGGAGCTGATACAGCTTGTCGTCGCGGATCAAGACGGCGAGCGGCAACACGCCGGTGACGAGCTCGATCGCTGGCACCACGCCACCCCCGATCGCGGGGATCAGCTTCTGTGCGACGACGGCGCGCAGCGCACCTGCGATCGAGGCACGTACCTGGCTGTGATCTTCGGGCGGGAACATATCGATCAAGCGATCGAGGGTCTTCGCGGCAGAGGGCGTGCTCATCGTCGCGATCACGAGGTGACCGGTCTCGGCCGCGGTGAGCGCGATCTCGACGGTCTCGCGATCGCGCAGCTCGCCAATCACGATGACATCTGGATCTTCGCGTAACGAAGCCTTCAAGGCGGCGGCAAAGCTCTTCGTATGCCTGCCGGCTTCGCGCTGCGAGACCACCGCCATCTTGCGCGGGTGCTCGATCTCGATGGGATCCTCGATGGTGAGGATGTGATGTGCGCGCGAGCCATTGACGAGATCGACGAGCGCCGCGAGCGTCGAGGTCTTGCCGTGACCACTCGGACCGGCGATCACCACGAAGCCCTGGTGATGCTGGACGACCTTCTGGAGCTCTTTCGGCAGGCCGAGCTCCTCGAGCGTGCGCGGCTTGTCGAACGCGAGCCGGAACGTGCCTTTGTAGCCGACCTGATGAAGCGAGATGTTCGCGCGCAGCCGACCACCACCGGGCGCATCGATCGCGAGATCGACGTAGCCGACGGTCTCCAGGCGCGCCTTGTCTTCGGCGCCGAGCAGCGGCAGTAGAAGCGCTTCGGCTTGTTCGGCGGTCAGCGGTGAGGACCCTGGCTCGACCGGCACGAGCTCGTTGTTCGTGCGGACGAGGATCAACCGATTGCCCGAGATATGGAGGTCGCTCGCCTTGGCCGCACGGGCGAGCGCGACGTAGTACGCGAACGTGCCCGTGGGTGCCGTGGGTGCCGTGGGTGCCGTGGGTGCCTGGCCTGTCGAGGGACCGGCCGGCGCGAACGCGGCTGGCTTCGGCGCCGGTGGCGGTGGCGTTGGCGGTGGCGGTGGATCGAACGCCTGCTCTGGTGCATCGAAGGCGAGCGAGAGCTCGTGTGGCGGCACCTTCATCGGCGGCTGGTTCGTCGCCGCGCGCGTGCGCACCGCGCCCTTCTCGAGGCGGACGACGATCTCCTGTCCGCGGCGGCCCGTCCGCACGCGCAACCGACGCTTGCCGATGTCGAGATCGGTCGGCTCCGTCGAGCCATCGCCGTGCGGGATGAGAGGGCCGAGCTCGCTGCCCTCGACAAATGCCCACAACATGGCAACGGTCAGCGGCCTCGCCGTCAGGTTGACGTATGCGCCTTTCTGCCGCATCGCGATCGGCCGTCCGACGGCGATCACGATTTCGCTGACACCGTCTTTGTCGAGGTACGCCAGGATTTGCTCGAGCTGACTGCTCACGTGTCTCCATCTTACAGCGTCTAGCGGTATGGTGCGGGGGCATGACCGCGCTCGAGACCGACTACCTCGTCATCGGATCTGGCATTGCTGGGTTGAACTTCGCGCTACTGGCTGCCGAGCACGGCAAGGTCACGGTCATCACGAAGAAGAAACCGACCGATACGAACACGAACTGGGCCCAGGGCGGCGTCGCCGCGGTACTCGCGAATGACGACAGCTTCGAGACCCACATCAACGACACGCTGATCGCGGGCGATGGGCTGTGCGACAGGGAAGTCGTCGAGCTCTGCGTTCACGACGGCCCGAACCAGGTCCAGCGCCTGCTCGACCTCGGCGTCCGGCTCGATCGTGATGCGACCGGCAACCTCGATCTCGGCAAAGAGGGCGCGCACACCAAGCACCGCGTCGTACACTGGGAAGACATCACCGGCCGCGAGATCCAGCGCGCGTTGCTCCAGGCCGTCGACTCGCACGCGAATATCACGATCCTCGAAGAGCATATCGGCGTCGATCTCCTGTCGATGGCGAAGTACGGCGGCGATCCTGCGTGCTTCGGCGCCTATGTCCTCGATCGCACGACCGGCGAGGTCAAGACGATCACCGCGCGGGCGACCGTGCTGGCGAGTGGTGGGACTGGAAAGGTCTACATCTACACCTCGAACCCCGACGTCGCGACCGGCGACGGCATCGCGATGGCTTACCGCCTCGGCGCGACCTGCGCTGATCTCGAGTTCACGCAGTTTCACCCCACCGTGCTCTACCACCCTCATGCCGGCACGTTCCTGATCTCCGAGGCGCTGCGTGGCGAAGGCGGCGTGTTGCGGCTCGCGAATGGCGAATCGTTCATGGAGAAGTACGACCCGCGCGGCTCGCTTGCCTCGCGCGATATCGTCGCGCGCGCGATCGATAACGAGCTCAAGAAGTCTGGCGCCGACTCGGTCTTTCTCGACATGACCGCGCTCGATCCGGACTTCACGAAGCACCGGTTCCCGAACATCTACGAGCACTGCATGGCGCTCGGCATCGACATGACCAAGCAAGGCATCCCCGTGGTGCCTGCCGCGCACTACCAGTGCGGCGGTATCAAGACCGACCACGATGGTGCGACCACCGTCAAGGGCCTTTACGCGATCGGCGAGTGCGCGATGACGGGCCTCCACGGCGCGAACCGGCTCGCTTCGAACTCGCTGCTCGAGGGCATGGTGTTCTCTCACCGCGCGGCCGCCGCCGTTCGCGACATCGCGCGCCACGCGCCCGCGCAGATCCAACCGTGGTCGAGCGGCAACGCGACCGATTCGAACGACGCGATCGTCGTTGCACTCAACTGGGAAGAAGTCCGCCGCTTCATGTGGTCGTACGTCGGCATCGTCCGCTCGAACAAGCGGCTCGAGCGCGCGCGCCATCGGATCGAGACGATCCGCGACGAGATTCGCGAGTACTACGTCGACTTCAAGATCACGAGCGACTTGATCGAGCTCCGCAACCTCGCTCTGGTCGCGCACCTCATGATCGAGTGCGCCCGCCGCCGCAAAGAATCGCGCGGCATCCACTTCTCGCTCGACTACCCCGAGAAGCTGCCCGAAGCGCGCCACACCGAAATTCAGCTGACCGACGGCCCGCGCAGCCTCTAACCGCCCGCGCGCCGTAGTGCCGAAGGGTAGTGCGGCGCTTGATAGTCGATCGAGGTAGGCAGGACACCCCGCCATGTGAACGCTGGTTGACTCGTGGTCGTGTTAGCGACGGCGCTGCGCCTACTTACGACCTCGTCAGGCCCTCGAAGGAGCTGGCACCGCAGTCGCAGTACCGATCACTACCAACCTCTAGCTGCAGGATCTTGACGGACGGCCACGCAGCTCGGGGGGCCATCGAAGCATTCCGCTTCGGTGGCTTTATTTTTTCGGCACGTTATTGTCAACGCGTGAAACTCGGCCGGCAGGCGCGACGACTGGTGATGGCGGTAACCTTCGCGTGTGCCGCATGTGGAAGGCCCGGCGGGCCCGCCTCGCCAGCGGCCGATGGCGTGCGCGAGTACGTCAAGGCGCTGCACTCGAATGATCCGCACGATGCGTATGACCTGCTCGCTTCCGATGTGAAGAAGAATCTCAGCTACGACGAGTTCGCGTTGCAGTGGAAGCAGTCGCAAGAAGAGCGGACGTGGCAGGCCAAGGTCCTCGAGGATTCGCTCAAGGGTAATCCCGATGTCGGCGAGCGGGCGCTCGTCAGCTTCTCGGACGGCAAGCTCGTCGAGCTCCAGCGCGAAGGTAAGATCTGGCGGCTCGAGTCGGAGCTCGTATCGCGCTCGCGTGCGAAGCAACCTCGCGATGCGATCCGGTTGTTCGCCGATGCGGTCGCCGCGAAGGACGTGCCCGCCGCACTCAACATGCTCACGCAGCGCCGCCGCGATGGCTTGCAGAAGCAAGTCGAAGGTTTCATCGCCGGCCTCGGCAAGCACATCAACGGCTCGCTCGAGACGCTCGGTGATCGCGCCGAGCTGCGCTGGGACGAGAACGGCATCCGCTACCGCATCGTGCTGCGCAAGGAACAAGACGAGTGGCGCGTCGACGACATCTATATACGTCCGGCGCCAAAGACCGAAGACAACACGAAAGACGGCGGCGCCGAGACCACCGTCCCCGAAGATTTCTAGCGGCGGTAGCGAGCCGCGCTGGCTACGCCTTCTTGCGGCCGAAGAATGGCAAGCGGTGGCGCAGGCCGCGCAGCTTGTCGAGTGCGCTGCCCGACGGTGGTGTGTTCGTATTCGAAGCAGGCATGACCTTCGGCGCGAGCTCGATCCGCGGCGTGTCATCACCGCCGACCATCTGCGCGATCGGCGTCGCCGATGACGGATCGCCGGTGAGTACGCCGAGGCCCATGCCCTCGCGTGCTTCCTCGACGGTCTTCGCGAGCACGGTGTGGAGGTCCTTGCGCAGCTGGACTTTCTTGAGCGTCGTGCCGATCTGGCGCGCCATCTCGCGCGCCGACGGAAACCGCGCCTCCGCGCTAGGCGCGAGTGCGCGTTGAATGATCGTGACGAACGGCGCGGGGACGTCGGGTCGCAGCGGCCGTAACGGCTGCACCATGCAATCGCGAAGGCGCGTGTATGTCTCGTAGTCCGTCGTGCCGTCGAACAACTTGCGACCAACGAGCGATTCCCACAGCACCGAGCCGCAGGCGAATTGATCGCTCGCAGGGATCGGTCGACCACCCGCCACGATCTCGGGCGCGAGATACGACATCTTGCCTTTGACGATGCCGGTCTCGGTCGTCTCTTGCGGACGATCGTTCGCGAGCGCGAGCCCGAAATCGATCAGCTTCACCATGCCGCGTGTCGTCAACAGCACGTTGTGCGGCGAGACATCGCGGTGGACGACCGGCAGCGAACGACCATCGGGTCCGACGCGCTCGTGCGCAGCCGCGAGCCCCCGTAAAATTCCGACGCCAACGGCTGCGACAAGCTCCCATCGCGTGGGCTCGCTGCGCTGCGCATGCCAGCGGATCCAGGTGCCGAGATCGACGCCGTCGATCCACTCGAGCACCATGTAGTAATTGCCGCGGTCGTGGACGAAGTCGTGGACCTCGGCGACGTTCGGAGACTGCAGCATCGAGCCGAGCCGAGCTTCCTCCACGAACATCGCGACATACGGAGGTTGCACCGCGAGGTTCTGGTGCATCTGCTTCACGGCGACATCTCGGACAAACCCCGAGTCACCGCGAACGCGTCCGCGCCACACATCCGCCATGCCGCCGCGCCCCGCAACTTCGATGAGCTCGTAGCGGCCGCCGATGATCATCCCAGCTTGGGGCTCCTCGGCCATCTAGCCTACATCTTGACACAAGATGCTCGTCAACGGAGCGGGTCAGGCGCGACCGGGCGCATCAATGCTAATCTCGAATTCATGGACTCGGGCCCGGGCCTCGCCCGGTTTGCTGAAGTGGTAGCCAGTGACGAGCTCGCACTCGATCACGCCGCACTGCTCATCGGCGCATGGGACTTTCCGCAACGCGATCTCGAGCGCTACCGCGTGTCGCTCGACGACATCGCGAAGCAGGTCGCTCCCGATGTCAAAGCGGCCAGCACCAGTCCGGAACGCGCCATGGTGATCGCGAGCTGGCTGTTCACGCGGCTCGGGTACGCCGGCAACACCGATGATTATTACGACCCGCGCAACTCGTTCCTGTGCGAGGTCATCGATCGCAAGCGCGGCATTCCAATCTCGCTCTCGGTGCTCTATCTCGAGGTCGCGCGGCGGGTCGGCGTGCTCGCGCAGGGCGTGAACTTTCCAGGTCACTTCCTGGTTCGCGTCGCAACTGAAGATGCATGGCTGTTCTTGGATCCTTACAACAACGGCGCTCAGCTCACGCCCGCCGACCTCGAGACCCTCCTGCGCAAGACCACCACGCCGACCGCGGTACTCGAGCCGAGCGTGATCGCTGCGGCGAGCAAGCGCCAGATCGTCGCGCGTATGCTCGTCAATCTCGCCGGGATCTACGGGCGGAATGGTGATCTGCCGCGCTCGCTCGACGTCCTCGAACGGCTCGCGATCCTCGAGCCGATGAATCCGCGCATCGCGCGCGACCTCGCCCAGCTGCGTGAACGAGTTATCGCCCTGAACTGAGTGCCCGATGTCTGATTTCTCCGCGGACGCTGTCGCCAAGCAGCTCGACTACTGCACCTTCTGCCCGAAGATGTGCCGGCACGCGTGCCCGGTCTCGACGGCGAGCGGGCGCGAAACGCACATCCCGCAGGTCAAGATGGATCGCCTGAACCAGCTCCGCCTCGGGCGGGGCAGCTGGACGGCCGAGTCGACTGATCCACTGTGGGCGTGCACTGGTTGCCGCCACTGCACCGTGTACTGCGATCACGGCAACGAGCCCGGACTGGTGCTGCTCTCGGGCCGCGCGGCCGCCGTCGAGAGAGGTGTATCGCATCCGGCGCTCGTCGGATATTCGGAGCGGTTCCGGGCGCGCGAGCGACGGTTGAGTGCCCAGCTGCAGTCCTCCTTCAGCGATCGGCTCGCGACCGAAGGCGAGCTCGGCTACTGGCCGGGCTGCGACGCGATCGACAAGGGTAGCGCCGATATTGCCGCGGCCCTCGCGGTGTTCGATCGCACGGGCCTCGAGCACGTCAAGCTCGTCGACGCACCGCAGGCGTGCGCCGGTTACCCGTTACTCGCAGCGGGCCATCGCGATCTGTTTCGCTGGCACGCAGGTCGGGTCGCGGCTGCGATGCGCGGGTTCAAGAAGGTCGCGATGAACTGCAGCGCGTGCTTGTACGCGGTGCGCGAGCAGTACGCCGCCGAAGGCGTGCAGGTCAGCGCCGAGGTCGTCGCCGTGGCCGACGTGCTCGCACTGGCGGCCGCGAACCTCGCATGTCAGATGCAGCGCAAGAGCGTCTACTATCACGACCCCTGCTATCACGCGCGCTACAACGGCGTGATCGATTCGCCCCGCAAGGCGCTGTCGCAGCTCACCGAGGTTCGCGAGCTCGGCTGGTCGAAGGGCGACACCGAGTGTTGCGGCGGCGGCGGCCTGTTACCCAAGACGATGCCTCTCGTCGCCGATCAGATGAGCAAGCGCCGGCTCGCGGAAGTCCACGCCTCGGGTGGTGGCATGGTCGTCACGTCGTGCGCGACGTGCGCGTTCATGTTGAAGCGCAACGCGCCCGCGTCGGTCGAGGTCGTCGATCTCGCGACCGCGATGGCGGTGCTTTCGCAGACTCCGTTCACGCCACCTCCGGGCGACGACGTCGACGCGGACGATTGACCCCGCTGCGTGGATCCTGCGAAACGCCGGCGTGAATGCCGGAGCAGCTCGAAATCCGACCTCTCGCGAGATCACTTCGATCTTGGTCGCCCGTTGTGCCGGGGACCGACAAGAAGGCATAGGCGTCCCGCCGCGACGCGACCGAGCTTGAACCGATTACTAACGAGTCGTCGGTTCGGTCGCGGCATCCGCGTACCACGCGCGCATCGCGGGCAGCGCGAGCACGGCATCGACGTACGCCTGGTTCACGGCCGAGAGCTCGACCGCGAACGTCTGGAACCGCGTGACCACCGGCGCGTACATCGCATCGGCGATCGTGAACGTGCCGAACAAGAACGGACCGCCGCTCGCGGCGAGCGCGGTCGACCACACGGCCTGGATACGCTCGATATCGGCGAGTGACTCCGGCGTGCGCCCCTGCCCCCTGCGGTCCGCGCCGAGCTCCATCGACATGTGGGTGCGCAAGGCCGAGAAGCCCGAGTGCATCTCCGCAGCGATCGAGCGCGCACGAGCGCGCGCCGCGCGTTCGTCGGGCCACAGCCCGGCGGTCGGAAAGAGCTCGGCGACGTACTCGCAGATCGCGAGCGAATCGAAGATCGCGAGATCGCCATCGTAGAGAACGGGCACGCGAGCCGACGGGCTGATCGCGGCGATCTTCGCCTTGGTCTCTTTTCGATCGAGCAGGATCGTCTTGGTCGTGAGCTCGGCACCCGCGTGCACGAGCGCGACGTACGGCCGGAGCGACCAGGACGAGTACCTCTTGCTACCGACGTAGAGCGTGAGCGCCATGCGCCGCACCCTAACTCAGTGCGGCTTCTTTTTTCGGGCGAACACGCGGTCCCAGAACTTCGGCGGCTCGTAGCCCTCGTCGAGATCATCGAACGACTCGATTTTTGGCGCCGCCGCCGTGAGGCTCCCCTTCGCGTTGAAGAAGGCCTCTTCATCGGTCGTGAACTCGACGGCGTCCTTGCGGACCTGACTGACGATCATCTCCTTCGAGGAGGAGGCCGCATCACCCTTCGATGGCGTAGCGGACGCCTTCGCCGTGGCCGCGGCGATCGCGGCGTGAGCGGCTGCGAGATCGGCGACGAGCGCGTTCTCTTCGCTAGCAGTCGGGGCCAATTTGGTTTCGGCCGGCTTCGCGGCGACGGGCTCCGCGGCGAGCTTCGCGGTGGCCACATCTACCGTGTCGATTTCGGGGGATTCGGGGGCTTCAAGAGCTCCGGGGGCCGCCGGGCGAACGAACGCAGTCGTCGCAACTTCGTCGCTGGAGTCAGGTGCATCACTGGAGCGATCGAACTTCGAATCGAGTGCCGAGGGCACGCTGGCGTTGGCGGCGAGCGCCGCCGGGTTCGCCGGTCGCGGCTCGGGCTCGACCAAGATCGAGGGGCCCTGTGTGACCTCGGCCTGCGGCTTGAATGATTTGCTGATCTCGCCCGTGGTCTGTTTGACCGGCGGCCCGTCGTGCTCGGGGCTCGCACTCGGTGCTCGGCGCGACAACGGCGCGGTCTCGATCAACGCGATCATCGGCTTCGGCGTGCCGTCCGAAGGTCCGTCCGCGGTCGCGATCGGGGTGGCGCTCGCCTCGAGCTCCCGCGGTGCGGGCTCGCGATTTGTCGGCTTGACCGAGCCGGCACGCGGTTGCTCGCGCACGAGCACTTGCGGCGGCGTCGTGATCGTCGCGCTGTCGGCAGCTCCGACGACCGTCCTCGTTTCGGCGACGGCCACGGTCACCGTTGAAGTTTTGGAGACCAGCACGGGATCGGTGACAATCACGCGCGCCGACCCACGAACTGCCTCGCCGACAGGTACCGCGATCGGCGTCGCTATCATCGCAGCCGCAGCGCTGTCACCGCGAGCTGCGCTCTCGGCTTCGACACGCTTGGCTTCGGCCGCCGCTTTGACGCGTGCGGCGTAGACCTTCGCTTCTCCAGCAGCGCTCTTGCGCGTCGTTTGCTCGAGCTCGTGCTGGTCGGCCTTGTCCGCGAGCGCGCGATCGATGCGCATCTTGTCGACGGATTCGCGAACGCGAGCTTGCGCACCGTCGCGCAAACGCGCGGCCTCGGCAACGGCGCGCGCCGTTGCGTCGGCGTCCGCTTTGGCCTTCGCATCAATCTCGGTGGTGGCCTTCGCATCAGCCTCGGCGTTGGCCTTCGCATCGGCCTCGACGTTGGCCTTCGCATCGGCCTCGACGTTCGCCGCAACCTTGGCATCAGCGGCGTCGGCTTTCGCTTTTGCATCGGGCTCTGCCGTGGGCTCGGCGTTGGATCCCACCGCCGGTCGGCCGGGCTTGTCGGTATCAGCGTCGGCGAGCTCTTGCATCACCTTCGCATCGCCGTCGAGCTGGGTCTTGACGGTCCACTCCTTGGCCTCCTGATCCTCGCGCTCGTCGCGCACGACCACCGACGGCTCGATCCCGATCTCCGTGGGGAAGATTCGATCCCGCTTGCCGGTGTCCATCAGCGCTTCGAGCTTCTCGCGCGCCTTATCCCGCGAGGCGACGTCGATCTCACCGTGTGCCGCGGCAGCTGGCACGACACCGGCGAGCTGACCCACTTCCGCGCCGATCGACCGCGGCACGAGCGAGACCCAATCGATCTCGTCTGGCTTGGCATCCGTCGCCGGCTTGACGATCGGGTGGCCGGTCGGCGGCGTGCGGGTCTTCTTGCCGCGCTTGCCCTTCTTGAACTTGGGCTTGCTCTGGCGCGAGACCGGCCCGCTATCGATCACCGACGTGCGCTCGACCACCTGCTCGCGCGTCTCGCTGCCGACCAACCACTCTTCGATCGCGAGGACCGCGCGCCAGCCCGGCTTCGGCCGCGACTCGGCGACCGGCCGCAACAAGCCAATCTCGAGCGCCTTCTGCGCCACGCGCAGCGTCTCGAACACGCGATACGGCGAATCCTCGAGGATATCGGCGAGCACGCGATGGCCATCGAACATCCGGAGCACGCCGTAGACCTCGGTCGGAATCTGCTTGCCGAGCCCGTGCACGCGCTGCTGGTCTTGCTCGAGCACCATCGAGGGCGAAAGCAACTCGGCACTCTCGCGCACGCCCTCGAGGAAGCGCTCGGCGTCCTTGAACAGCTCCTCGGGCGTCATCGGAATCTGCGCACGCCGGACGATGTCTTCGTACGCGAAATCGAACCGCGCATCGGTCCATAGGAGGAGCTGGTGGAATGCCGCCTGGCCGTGGATCAAGCCGACCTGAGCGGAGGTGACCTCGCCGCGATAGAATCGGATTTCGCCGCGCCTGAGGCCACGAATGAGTGTCAGCACCGCGCTGCGACCGAGTGCACACAGCGCGCGGACGAGCGTGTAGACACTCGTGGTCTCCGCGAGCGAGCCCACCAGGTGCTCGCGATCGTGCGCCACGTTGCGCAGGATCCGCCCGATCGTGACAACATCGCGCAGGTAGACCGGGTGCGCGAGCACCGCATCCGCCCCCGCGGCGATCAGCTCGGCGCGCGAGCCGTGGCCCGTGAATACGATCGGGACATCCGCCTTGGCGGCGACCAGGAGCTCGCGGGCACGCTTGATCAGGTCGATCGCGGCACTCTCGCTGCCGCCGACCAGCGCGAGCGCTGGCGTATCGCCATTCGTGAGTCCGAGCTCGAGGGTTGCGAGGTCCTCGGGGATCGCCGGAACGACCGTTTCGATGCCTTCGCGCTCGAAGCCAAGCTGGACCTGACGGCTCGCCCGGGCATCGGGGTCGAGCACGACGACTTTCGAAGGTCCAGATGCCGACATGCGCGAAGATGCAGTATAAACCGTTGGAGGGGTTTAGCTGCTTGATCGTTCTTGAGATTCAGCAGGGCACCGCCGATCAAAAGGTCCATCGCGTCACTGGCGCGACCCTGACAATCGGCCGGTCTCCTACCAGCACCATGGTGGTCACCGACTATCACCTCTCGGGCGATCATGCGCAGATCGCCCAGATCGGTGACCACTACGTGTTCCGCGATCTGCGGTCCACGAACGGTTCTGCCGTCGAGCGCGCGGGCAAACGCATCGCGATCGATGCGAGCACGCGCTGGGAGCTAGCGCTCGCCGATGGTGACACCCTGCTGCTCGGCAATCGCAACGATCCGGTGAGGATTGCGGTGCGGATCGGTGACGAGGTCGAGGACGACCTGGGGGATCGCCTCATCGCATCGCGCTCGATCATGGACCTGCCCCAGGTCACCGACGCGATCGATGGCGAGCCGGCCGAAGCGCTCCGGGTCTACAAGGCGCTCCAGCCGCTCGGCGCCCGCCTCGAGCCAGCCGAGGTGATCGACGCGATCGTCGCGGCCACGTTCGAGCTGCTCCCGCGCGCGACCCACGTCGCGATCCTGCTGCGCTCCGAGAGCGACAAAGATCGGTTCTCGCTCGCGGTCTCGCGCCAGCGGCCCGGTTCGCCCACGCCCACTCCCGGCGGTCCCGATCCGGTGCGAGCGAGCCGCGCCGTGCTGCGTCGTGTCCTGGCCGATCGCGCCGCGGTGCTCACCGCGAACGCGCAAGAGGAGCTCTCGACGAGCGAATCGATCATGGGCGGCCAGATCCTGTCGATGATGGCGATGCCGCTGTGGCGCGGCGACGACATCATCGGGCTCGTCCAGGCCGACAACCGCGCCTCGGTGAACATGTTCACCGATCGCGATCTCGAGGTTTCGCTGCTGCTCGGTTCGCAGGCCGCGCTCGCGCTCGACAACGCCACGCTCGTCGCTCGCTTGCGCGTCGCCGAGGAGAAGGCGCGCGGAGAGAACGTCTACCTCAAGCGCCGATCCACGCCGATCAAGTTCGACAACATCATCGGCGACTCGCCGGCAATGAAGTCGGTCTTCAACCAGCTCGAGAAGGTCATCGATACGCGCGCGACCGTATGCATCGAAGGTGAGACCGGCACTGGCAAGGAGTTGATCGCCTCGGCGATCCACTATCAATCGGGTCGGCGCGACAAGATGTTCGTCGCGCAGAACTGCGCCGCACTCCCGGAGAACCTGCTCGAGAGCGAGCTGTTCGGTCACAAGCGCGGCGCGTTCACGAGCGCGGACAGCGACAAGAAGGGCCTGTTCGAGATCGCCGATGGCGGCACGCTGTTCCTCGACGAGATGGGCGAGATGCCGATGACGCTGCAGGCGAAGCTCCTGCGCGTCCTGCAAGAGAATACGATCCGCCCCGTCGGCGCGACCGCCGAGAAGCAGGTCGATGTCCGGATCATTTGCGCGACCAATCGCGATCTGAACGCGGAGGTCGAGAAGGGCCGATTCCGCCAGGATCTCTACTACCGGCTGATGGTGTTCCCGATCAAGCTGCCTCCGTTGCGCGAGCGCCGCGAGGACATCCCACAGCTCGCGGCGCATTTCCTCAAGCGCTACGCCGAGGAGTATCGCGTCGAATTGCCGGGCCTGACGCCCGATGCGAGCGATGCGCTCACGACCTACAACTGGCCGGGCAACATCCGCGAGCTCGAGAACGAAGTGCAGCGCATCGTGATCCAGGCCGAGTCGGGCCACTACATCGAGACGACCGATCTCTCGCCACGCTTGCGCAAGATCGAAGGCACCGTCACGCGGATCGCGCCGAAGCAAGGCACGCTCAAGGAGATGATGGAGCAGGTCGAGCGTTGGCTGATCGCGGAGGCGCTGCGCGACCACAACAACAACAAGACCAAGACCGCAGTGACGCTCGGCATCACCCGCGAGGGTCTGCACAAGAAGCTCGCTAAATTCGGCGTCTGACGTCGCCCGAGCTGAGGGCGGTACCTCGCTCGATACGAGCCCCGATCGCGGGGGCGCTCCTTACTTCGCCGCCCAGATCACTTCGGCACCGCCGCGTTCGCTCGAGAAGCGCAGGCGGACCGAGTGGACGCTCGTGCCGAGCACGGCCGTCGTCCTCGGAAAACGCGCGACGTACGCGGTCGCGAAGTCGCCGTACGCAGGGAACTCGGCCTTGAGGATGGACGCCGGGCGCTTGTCCTTCACGATCTCGAGTGGCTCGATCTCTTTGCCGGTCTCGTCGACGAGCGCGACGTGCCAGACGCTCTTCTTGCCGCGATCGAGGTCGTTCTCGCGGCGATCCCACGTGGTGAACAACAGCTCGACCTCGTACGGACCCGCCATGTCGGCTCGGGCTTGCGCGAACACGGCCTCGCGCGCGGTACCATCGAGGCCGCGGTGCTCGGCATCGCGTGCGGCGTGCGCGGCGCGCCAGTCGGGCGACTTGAAGACCGCGTCGAGCGAGAGTGCTTCCTGGAAATCGCCGCGCATCGTGGTGTGGCGGGTCCACGCGCCCGTGGTGTCTTCGTAGTCGGGCGCGGTCTGCGGCCAGCCCTCGTCCAGGCGCACGGCGGCTGCGCCACCGGCGCAGGCGCCGAGAAGCGCCGAAGTACAAAGAGCGACGACAGACTTCATGGTTATTCCGAAAGGAAATCGCGCTTCGTGAACAGGGTCGTCAGGGGCGCTTCGGCGGTCACCGCTTCGTAGCCGCCTTCCATGCGATCGACGAGGCCGATCGCGTGGAGCACCGTGAAACCGGCGAGCCGCGACCGCTCGATCGCGCGCAGCGTGGAAGCGCCGGTAGTGACGACGTCTTCGAGGATCACGACGGGTGCGCCGGGCGCGAGCTTGGTGCTCTCGACCCACTGGTTCGTGCCGTGGCCCTTGGGCTCCTTGCGCACGATGAACGTGGCGCGGGGCTTTCCGGCCTGGAAGCCGAGGACGCTGGTCGCCGTGGCGAGGGGATCGGCACCGAGTGTCAAGCCGCCAACCGCGACGGCCGCGGGCGCGAGCTCTTCGATCAATTGATGGAACAGGTCGCCGATCAGCGTGGCACCCTCGGCATCGAAGCTGACCTGTTTGCAGTCGATGTAGAAGTTCGATTTGAGGCCGGAAGACAGCGTGACCTCTCGCTCCTGGAACGAGCGCTCGCGCAGCAATTCGAGCAAGCGGGCGCGCTTTTCAGCGAAAGCGGGTCGCCCAGAGAGGCGCCCAAAGAGGCGTTCGAGCAACACACCGTGCACGGACGCGACGCTACCACACGCGATTGACGCAGGGGAGATCACCCACTAAGGTCCAGCCACTCGCGTGCACCTCGTCGACGAACACGATGCCGTCCCCGTGCGCTCGCACGACGATTTGCGAGCGTACTTTGCCACCGCGGGTAAGCCCGCCTCTGCCTGGCGCGTCGGCACCGAGCACGAGCTGATCGGCGTGGTCCGCGCCACCGGGGAGGCGCCGCCCTACGAAGGTCCTCACGGCATCGGCGCGCTGTTAGCAAAGTTCGCCGCGAACAGCGGCTCGCCCGTACTCGAGCACGGCCACTCGATCGCGCTCGCGCGCGGCGATGCCCAGCTGACGATCGAGCCCGGTGGCCAGTTCGAGCTCGCCGGTCGCCCGGTCAGCGACGACCTCGTGTTCGCTGCAGATCTCGCCGCCCACGTCAAAGAGCTCGCAGCGGCATCGCAGGAGCTCGGTCTCGCGTGGCTCTCGATCGGGCTGCGGCCGTTCGGCACGCGCGCCGACGTCCCGTTCATGCCGAAGGAGCGCTACGACGTCATGCGCGCCTACATGCCGACCGTAGGGACGCGCGGCCTCGAGATGATGCTGCGAACCGCGACGGTGCAGGTCAACCTCGATTTCGCCGACGAAGCCGACGCGGCTGCGAAGATGCGCTGTTTGTACTCGGTCACGCCGATCCTCACCGCGCTCTACGCGGCATCGCCGATCGTCGACGAGAAGATCTCGGGCTATCAGACCTATCGCGCGTGGATCTGGCGCGACACCGATAATGAGCGCGCCGGTCTGGTGCCGTTCGTGTTCGATCGCGAGGACATCTTCTCGGCGTACACGGAATGGGCGCTCGACGTGCCGCTCTACTTCGTCTACCGCAACGGCTATCAGCGCGTACCAGCCGGACTCACGTTCCGCCAGTTCATGGCGAACGGGTGGAATGGCGAGCACGCGATGCGCGCCGACTGGGCGCTGCACCTCTCCACGCTGTTCCCCGAGGGCCGGCTCAAGAAGGTCATCGAAGTTCGCGGTTGCGATTGCGGCTCGATGCCGATGAACGCCGCGCTCGCACCGCTGATGCGCGGCCTGCTCTACGACACCAGCGCGCGCACCGCCGCGACGGGGCTGATGGCAAAGCTCAGTTACGCCGAACGCCAGGAGATCGCCGATGCGGTGCCGCGCCAGGGCTTCGCGACGAAGGCCGGCGCGTCCACGCTCGGCGAGCTCGCGAAGGAGCTCGTGAAGATCGCGCAAGACGGCCTCGCCCGCGTGGCGCCGACCGCGCTGCCGTTGATGGAGCCGCTCGAATCGATCGCGACCTCGGGTCGCACGCAGGCCGATCAGATCATCGAGCTGTGGCAGCAGCACGCGGGGGATCGCCCGGCGCTGATTCGCGCGCTCGCGCATCCCGGCCTCGCGTAATTATTTATCGTCGTCGTCGAAGTCGATCAGCACACCGCCGTCGTCTTCACTTGCCGCGCGTGGCGCCGGCGTCGGGTGTTTCAGAGCCGGAGTCGGTGGCGCGGCCGTGCCACGCTTGTTCGGCTGACCGCGACGCTTCGGCGTGCGGTTCGGACGATCGCCCGCTGCGGAGCGCTGCGCGAGGTCGCGCTGGACCGTGGCGCGCGCCTGGGCCGAGGGCAGGTTCGTCGGCGGATCCGCAGGCGCGCGTTCCAGAGGCATGCCGGGCAGGCTCGGGATGCCGGTGCTCGCGCGCCGCACGCGTGCCTGGCGCGCACCCGGAACTTCGAGATGATCGAGATCGACGTTGAGCGTCGACAGCGCACTCTCGAGATCATCGAGCGGCGCTTGAGGATGCCCGAACGCGTGCGGCTCGTCGAAATCGATCGGGGGCGCCTCGGGTGCGTAGCGTGCGGTCTCCGGTACCCGCGAACGCGATGGCGCACGCACGCGCGATGCCGGTTGCGCGGGTGTCTGCGTCGCGAACTGATGCGGATCGTCGAACTCGAGCGCCGCATCGAGACCCGGCGGCTCGGCAAACGGGGGCGACGTGTATGCGAGGCGCTCGGCGAACGTGTACTCGCTCGGCGCGTCGTACGCGTCGGGATCCGGCAACGGCGGCTGCGACGGCACAACTTCGTCGTCATCACCGAGATCTAGTTGCGATGCGAAATCAAAATCGTCGTCGCCTTCGACCACCGGCCGCGGGGTCGCCGCGCGCCGCTTGATCACCACGCGCGGAGGCGTACGCACCACCGGTTTCGCAGCCGCGCGCGGCGGTGCAATCGACACGGTCGAGCTCGGCGGCCGATCATCGCCGCTACCGATCTGTGTGACCGGATCGAGGCTAGCGCCGATCGGCCGCCGCTTCGCGCCCGAGCCTTGGTTGGAAGGCCCGACGGTTTGCACAGGGGCCGTTGGATGCGCAGGAGAGGCTGGCTGCGCGTACTGCTGCGGGCCGGTGCTGTAGGCCAGATCGGGCACGTACCGTTGTTCGGGTTGCGCGTAGTAGCTCGGTTCTCGCTCAGCCTGCTGCACGGGGCTCGCGGTGTAGGCTGCATCGGCAGGATCGACGTACGCGGGTTCCTGCGCGGCGAACGCTGGGTCGGCATACGCGGGCTCCTGCACCGCGTACGCAGGATCGGCGTACGCAGGATCGGCGTACGCAGGATCGGCGTACGCAGGATCGGCGTACGCAGGATCGGCGTACGCAGGATCGGCGTACGCAGGATCGGCGTTCGCGGGATCGGCGTACGCGGGATCGGCATTCGCGGGCTCCTGCGTCGCATACGCAGGATCGGAATACCCAGGCTCTTGCGTCGCGTACGCAGGTGCGTGCGTCGCGTTCGCGGGATCCGCAGAGGCCGGCTGCGCGTACGCAGCGTCGACATCGGCATCGGCGTCGGCGTCGGCGGTTTGTTCCTGCGCGTACGCTGCCTCGGCCGGATGCTCGTGCTGCGCATACGCCGGCGACGCATACGCGGGCGCGTTGTCCGAGCTCTCGCGCTCGCCGTTCGAGGTCAAGAGATCGGCGTCGCTCGCGTCGGCTTCGGCGAGCACGTCGAGATCCGAAATCTCTTCGTCGTCGAGCTGAGCCTGCGCTTCCGGAACGTCGGCGAGCTCCGCCTCGTAGGCCGCGGCGGCAGCGCGGATCGACGCCGCGAGCTCGTTGTCATCAAACTCTGCCTCCTCGAGCTGGCGGTCGACGGCCTCGGCGAGATGGATCTGCTGCGCGACCGGTGCACCACCGAGCCGCGGATCGAGATGACCCGCGACCTGGCCGATCTGCGTGCTCTCGCCCGGCAGCTCCTCGAGATCGTCGGGATCTAGCTCGTCGATGCTGTCCTCGTGCATCGGCGCGGCGTTGATCGCGACGTTGGTCTCGACCCGCGCCGCATCGAGCGCGCGTTCGAACGAGTCGAGCTCGAGATCTGCGAGCGGGACGTTCGTCACGCCGGTCTCGCCGCGCGCGGCATCGAGCGCGCTCGCAAATGAATCTAGCTCGTCGAGAGCGTGCGGTTCGGAATTGTCTGGGTTGTCGGGGTCTTGCTCGTCGTCGACGATCAGTGCGGGCGGCGCCGTCTTCGCGCGTGCGCGCGGTGGCTCGACGACCGGCGCTGCCTCGGGCGCCTCGGGAACCTCCGGAACGTCCGGAGGTGCAGGCGCGATCGCGTCACCGATCACGGTGCTCGCCTGGATGAACGACGGGCGGCGCGTGGGCCCGCGCTCTACAACGACCGGCGCCGAATCGATCACGAGCTGGTCCGCGGCCACAACCGGTCCCGACTCGTGAGCCGCATCACCCGCGAGGGCAATCGCGTCTGGCACGCCTTCGACGGGCGCCGCGACATCGACAAGCGAGGGCTCTTCCGGTACGGGCGACGTGACCGTCGAGACCCCGGCTATCCCGATCGCCGGAACCTCCGCGACGATCCGGTTGCGCTTGCTGATCGCGGCACCACCGAGTGATCGCGCGAGCTCTGCCGAGGCGGCCTCGATCGAGATCTCTACGACCACGCCGTGCGTGCCGGTGGCTCGCTCGCGCAGCGCGGCGAGCTCTTCATCGAGATCGTTCGAACCCGCGAGCGCGCGGGCCCGCAGCATCGCGGCTTCGACATCGACATCGACATGCTCGTCGAGCTCGACCACGGTCACCGCGACCACCGGGCCAGCGAGCTCTGCAGCTCGCGCGATGAGCTCGCTCAATCGCGGCCGCTTCGCGCGCACCGGCTCGGGCGCGAGCGCCACGGCGGCCGGACGCGTCGTCGCAGATCGCGCGACGGCCATCGGTCCCGACGGCGGCCGCGGCGCGGTCAGCACCTGCGTGCTCGTCGGTGGCGGTGTCGGTCGGATCGGCGGATCGGGCACGGCCGTATCGGGCACGGCCGTATCGGGCACGCCGATGCCCGGTTGGGTCTTCAGCGGCGCGGGCGTAACGCGCTTGATTCCCGACGCCGGGGTCGCAGTTGGTGGCTTTTTCTTCGGCGGTGGCGCAGCCAGGATCGGCGCACTATCCGGCACCGCCATGGCCGCACTCACGATCGCGCCAATGTCCACACGCGGTTGGGTCTCCACGTCGCCGCGCCTCGCGCTCTCGATATCCTCCGGCATCGGAATCGCGACGTCGGCGAGACCCATCGCGCGGCGCCGCTCGATCATCCGGATGATCACCTCGCGCGCCTCGCGCGTGACCCGCATCAGCTCGATCGCCATGCCGAACGCCGCACGTGGGTTCGCCGGATCCGGCGCCTTCGCCGCCTTCACCCGACCGAGGCCGACCAGCACCGGCTGATCGTTTGCCAGCCTCAGCTCGAACTTGACCTCGGTCCCGATCGGCTGCAGCGACTTGGTCGGGATGAACAAACCCGATTTGCCGACGTTCGGCGCGAACCGCTGCACCATCGCATCGACATCGTCGTAGCGCAGCTTGATCCGGAGCACGACCGGGGGTCGCGCACGGCTAGGTTCATCGGCAGGCATAGTGGGCTTATGGCCGGGCCCACCGTGAGTATCCCGCTCCTCGCGGGACCGCGTCAAACCTTGTCACATCTTCACGGCGCCTTCGGCCGCCTTCGTCGGAAAACCTCGGATATTGGCGGGTCTCGGCGGCGCTTTGACGCTCAGGAACGGCGTACCCGCGGCGCTGATCTGGAACGAGCACGAGATGCCGACCACTCGGACTGCATCCGTGCGTGGTGACGTACGGCCCTGGCGGCACGTTGCCATGCTGCGTCGTCGTCGGACCGACCGGGTCCTTTGCGGCGCTGCGATCACACGCCGCCGCCACCACCACCGTGATCCAGGCGAGCTTCATACCCGCTCTTCGACCCACGCGCGCGCAGCAGCGAGTGCGGAGGGAACCGCGGCAACGTCCTTGCCGCCGCCTTGGGCCATGTCGTTGCGACCGCCGGCCTTGCCACCGAGGAGCGCGGCGATTTCGCCGAGCAGCTTGCCGGCCGGGACGCGCTCGGCGAGATCCTTGGTCACCATCGCGACGAGCCGGATCTCCGCGCCACCCATGCCGGCGAGCACGACGACGCCCGAGCCAAGCTTGTCCTTCAACTGATCGCCGGTGTCGCGCAGCACCTTCGCGTCGTCGGTATCGACCGCCGCCGCGAGGACCTTCACGCCCTTCACGATCACGGTCTCCGCCATCAAGTCGCGCGCACCACCGCCCGAGGCAAGCTTGCCCTTGAGCTTTTCGATCTCGCGGTCAGCGGTCTTGCCGTCGGCGAGCACCTTCTCGACGCGCGCCGCGACCCCGAACAGCTGGGACTTCAGACCGAGCGCCGAGGCAGTCTTCGCGAGCTCGTCCTCGAGCTTGCGGAGGTAGTCGAGTGCGCCGACGCCGGTCACCGCCTCGATGCGGCGCACGCCCTGGGCGACGCCTGCCTCCGAGAGGATCTTGAACAGGCCGATGTCACCCGCTCGCCGCACGTGGGTGCCGCCGCAGAACTCGAGCGATTCGTTGCCGATGCTGACTACGCGCACGGTGTCGCCGTACTTCTCGCCGAACATCGCGATCGCGCCGCGCTCTTTCGCCTTCTCGATCGGCAGGACGTCGATCTTACTCTCGGCATTCGAGCGGATGTCCGCGTTGACGAGGTCTTCGACGCGGCGCTTCTCGGCATCGGTGAGTGGCGAGAAGTGAGCGAAGTCGAATCGCAACCGATCGGGCGCGACGAGCGAACCCTTCTGAGCGACGTGATTGCCGAGCACGTGCTTGAGCGCATGGTTCAAGAGGTGGGTCGCCGAGTGGTTCGCGCGCACGCGCTCGCGACGCTCGTCATCGACCTCGAACTTCACCTTGTCGCCGACGCGGATCGAGCCGGTCGCGACTTCGCCGATCAACACGAACATGTCGCCGGCCGGCTTCTCGGTCTCGTCGATGCGGACCTTCGCGTTCGCGCTGATCACGAGCCCGGAGTCTCCGAGCTGACCGCCCGATTGCGCATAGAACGGGGTCTGATCGAACACGAGCGCGATGTCCGCGCCCGCATCCGCCTTCTCGACGCGCTTGCCGCCGACGATGATCGCCGTGACGGCGCCCTCGCCGCTCGTGCCGCGGCCCTCGTAGCCGAGGAACTTCGTCGAGCCGAGCTCGCTCGCAAGCTGCTTGAAGATCGTCTCGACCGCGGTGTCGTCGATCTTGAACTTGCTCTTGGCCTTGGCCGCATCGAGCTCCGCCGTAAAGCCTTCGTCGTCGGTCGTGAGCCCATTTTCCTCGGCGATGATCTTCGTGAGATCGGCCGGGAAGCCGAACGTGTCGTACATCGAGAACACGGCCTTGCCCGCGAGCTGGGTGCCGCCCGCCTTCTTGAGCTGTGCGATCTCGCCCTTCAGGCGTTCTTCACCGCGCTGTAGCGTCGCGCGGAACCGGATCTCTTCTTCGACCGCGACCTTCTGGATCACCATCGAGCGCTCGCGCAGCTCGGGATATGCCTCGGCCATCACGTCGATGACCTTCGCGCAGACCTCGGCCATGAACGGACGGTCGAGCTTCAGGTGCTGCTCGCCGTGGCGCACCGCGCGACGGAAGATCCGGCGCAGCGTATACTCGCGCTCGCCCTTGTCGGGGAACACGCCATCCGCGATCAGCAACGAGGTGCAGCGCGCGTGATCCGCGATCACGCGCATCGCGGTATCGGTCTCGTTGTTGCCCGCGCCGTACTCGATCTTTGCGATCTCGGCGACGCGTTGGATGATCGGCACGAACAGATCGGTGTCGTAATTCGAGCGCACGCCCTGGACGACCGAGGTCACGCGCTCGAGGCCCGCGCCGGTATCGACTGATGGTGCAGGAAGCGTGTGCAGCTTGCCGCCGACCTCGCGGCGCTCGAACTGCATGAACACGAGGTTCCAGATCTCGAGCCACCCCTTCCAGCTCGCCGGTGCGGTGGTCGGCCAGTTCGAGCCCGTCGCATCGAAGTTGAAGTGGATCTCGGTGCACGGGCCCATCGGCCCGGTCTCGCCCATCTGCCAGAAGTTGTCCTGCTTGCCGAGGCCGATGATCCGGTCGTCGCCGAAGCCAGTCACCTTCTTCCAGATCGCGCGCGCTTCGTCGTCGGCCGCGATCCCCGGCAGTTCCGGATCGCCGCCGTACACGGTGACGACCAGGCGCGATGCATCGATCGCATAGACCTTGGTCAGCAGCTCCCACGCGAACGCGACCGCGTCTTCCTTGAAGTAATCGCCGAACGAGAAGTTGCCGAGCATCTCGAAGAACGTGTGATGGCGCGGGGTTTTACCGACCTCGTCGAGGTCGTTATGCTTGCCGCCGGCACGCACGCACTTTTGCGACGAGGTCGCGCGCTTGTACGAGCGCGTCTCGACGCCCGTGAACAGGTCCTTGAACTGGTTCATGCCGGCGTTGGTGAACAACAGCGTCGGATCGTTCTCCGGAACGAGTGAGCTCGAAGCCACCACCTGGTGGCCCTGCTTCTTGAAGAATTCGAGGAACGTACGGCGGACGTCTGCGGCCTGCATAGCGTGCGCAGGTGTACCACCCAAATCAGCTATTCACGAGCGCACCTGCGAGGTCGGGGTGCGCCATCAAGCGCGTCGTTGCCTCGTCGAGATTCGCGGCCGCGTGCTTCCTCAAGAAGGTCTCGGTCGCGCCGTAGTCCTTGCGCACCTTCGCGTCTTCTCGCTCGTACTCTTGCGAGCTCGGACGGTCGGGCATGAAGCCCGGCTGCTGGATGCGATCGATCTCTTCGATCGTGAACCCGGAGGTCAGCATCCAGTCGAGCAAGGGACCCGTGGTCACGTCGAGCAGCCGGATGTTGACTTCGGTCTTGCCCGTCGTGTCGACGAGGTCGACGTGGTTATCGAGCGAGATAATCGTCGCCGCCGCGCAGATGTGACCCGCATCATCGCGCCACACGTTGAGCGGGCCCGTGCGATAGGTGTTGTGCGGATAGACGCCGGTCGTGACGTACGTGTGGAGCGACGCGAGGTTGTGTGCGCGACGCTTCACGAGCGCGGCGCGGACGGTCTCGCGGGTCGGCATCCACAGGACATCGACACGATCGGGAGCCGTGTCGGGATCCACCGCAGGCACCGGCGGCTGGGCGAAGCCACCCGCCGAGGCGGACAGCGAGGTGGTGACAACGAGGGCTAAAGCGGCGAGACGGGTCAGCATTTCAATTCTCCTGGGAGTTGAAACGCCCGGCCTCGCTTGCGGGTCTGTAAGGCTCTCGTAAGAGGGCAATCCTTTGGGAGGCGAGCTCGTACGCCTAGAACGCGTAGCCGATCGAAGCCGTGGCGCCGTAGTACAGGTCCTTGGCGCCCTTCACGTCTTGCGTCGTCGCATCGCCGTCGCGCGTGTTCGATTCGGAATTCGGGTCGCCCTTGAACGTCAGGCTGATCGTCTCGTACCGAACGAGCGCGCGGATGAACAGGTTCTTGGTCAGCGTGTAGTCGAGGCCGAGGTTCGCCTCGTAACCCGTCACCGTCGCCGGACCGTAACCCGACGAGGTCGACGCCTGGATGCCACCGGTGTTCGTCACGAGCATGAAGCCAACCTCGGCGTCGAGCGCGAGCGGACCTGCGAGCTGGTAGCGCACGAACGCTTTGGGCTCGGCCATCTTGTAGCCCACGTTCGGAACATCGGTCGACTTGCCTCCGGCGAAGGTCGGCTCGAGGTTGAACTGCTGGAACGAGTAGAGCAGCCGACCGCCAATGAGGAGGCTCGGACTGACCGGATAGCGAAGCACGGCACCGACGCTGAACCGCGCCTCGGTCGTGTTGATGCTCGCCGACTTGAGCGTCATCGTCGCGTCGTCGGTGTAGCTCTTTCTCGAGTTGATGTAGATGACCTTGTCGTACATGAGCTCGATGCCGAGCCCGGTGAGGATGCCGTGGTTCTTGTGCGAGAACGCGTACGGATAGACGGTGACATCCATGATGCCGCCCGGGACCGGCACCGATTGGTTGTAGCCAGACGGCGCGTTGGTGAGCGCGTCGACCTTCGTGAACGTGAGCTTGCGTGCGATGAATGACATGCCGATCGTGAAATCGACGGCGCGGTTCTGCGGCAGCAGAGCTTCGTCGGAGGTCAGAGGCGCGAGCTCGACCGACGCGTTGACGTCACCACTACCTTCGCCACCGCCCTCGCCGCCACCCTCGCCGCCACTCTCCTTGGCGGCGACCCGCTTTTCGCACTTCTTGAGCTTCTTGCCCTTGAGGCCTTTGCAGTCGTCGGTGCGCCCCGCCTTGACCTCCGGTTCCGTCTTCACCTCGGGCTCGGGTTCCTTCTTCACATCAGGATCTTTCCTCACCTCGGGCTCGGCCCCACCCCCTCCGCCGCCCCCAGCGTCGAGACCGTCGATCGCGGGGAACAGGCTGCCCTTGAGATCCTTCTTCGCCTTCTTGCTGAGCTTCGCGCTCTTCGTGGTCGTCACGATCTCTTCGCCGACGACCTCACCGTTCGAGCCCGCGCGGAGCTTCAACTTCAGCGTGTAGCCGTCGTCGGTCTTCTCGACCTTTCCCCACACGACACCGTCGAGCTTGAGCTTCTTTGCGACCTTCTTGACGTTCTTCGTGTTCGGCGCTTTCGCGTCGAGCTCCTCGGCGGTGCCGTTGTACTTGTCGGTGTTGACGACCGTGCTGTCAGCCTCGAGGAGCTTCACGACATCGTCGTGAAACTTCTCGCCATCGGGTCCCTTGAAGTCGAGGACGACGATCTTCTTCTTGCCCCCCGCACTGGCGACCCCGGCGAGGGCCACCAGCACCATGGCGACTAGCGCCAGGAACTTACTTTTCGAAGTGTTCGATTTCGAAGTCGTCATTGCTGGTGGCTGCTCCCTTCTCGGACGGACTCCACGAGCGCTCGGCACTGCCCGAGACGCCGCGGAACAAAAGTGCGAAATCGGAAGGGCTCGTCGAATGCTTCACGGCCTCGTCGTAGGTGACGAGGCGCTGCTTCACGAGCGCTGCGAGACTCTGGTCGAACGAGATCATGCCGTATGGATGGAGCCCTTCGGCGATCGCGTCTTTGATTTCGCGCGTGCGCACCGGATCTTCGATCATTTCGCGAACCCGTTCGGTGTTCACCATGATCTCGAGCGCGGGGACCATGCCCTTGCCATCCGCACGCGGCAGCAACCGCTGCGAGACGACGCCCTTCAACACGCTCGCGAGCGTGAGCCGCGCTTGCTGCTGCTGGTGCGTGGGGAACATCGAGATGATGCGCGAGACGGTTTCGGTCGCATCGACGGTGTGGAGCGTCGAGAGCACGAGGTGACCGGTCTCGGCCGCCGTCATCGCGATCTGCGCGGTTTCGAAGTCGCGCATCTCGCCGACGAGGATGACGTCCGGATCTTGGCGAAGTGCGGCGCGAAGAGCACGCGCGAAGGACATCGTATCGAACCCGATCTCGCGCTGGTTCAGCACCGAGCGCTTGTCGCGGAACGTGTACTCGATCGGGTCCTCGATCGTGACGATGTGATAGGCCTCCTGGGTGTTGACGTAGTCGATCATCGCCGCGAGCGTGGTCGACTTACCCGAACCGGTCGCACCCGTGATCAGGATGACGCCACGGTTATGGCTCATCAGATCGAGCACGGCCTGCGGTAGGTTGAGGCTCTGGAATGGCGGCACCTCCGGCGGGATCAGCCGCATGACCATGCCGATCGAGCCGCGTTGCTGGAACATGTTCACGCGATACCGCACGCCGTCAGGGGTGCCGTACGCGAGGTCGATATCGAGGTTGGTCTCGAAGTCCTCGCGCTGGCGGTCATTCATCATATGGACCGCGAATTGCGCGATCGCTTCACGCGTTAACGCCGGCACATCGCGCACGGTTCGAAGGTCGCCCTTGATCCGAAAGATGGGCGGGAGCCCGGCCTTGAGATGGACGTCGGAGGCCCCGAGCTGACGAGCCGCCGTCAGCACCCGATCGAGGATCTGACTCATTCCCAGGCGCTAAGTTAACACACCAAGTCGTCTCGATCCCGCGTCGTCGATTCGTCGAATCGGTCGATCGTGAGTTACGCTCTCGAGTGGGATGCATTGCCCGAGCTGCGGCACCGAGAATGTGCCGGATTCCCGGTTCTGCGGCACATGTGGCGCGAAACTAACGCCCGCTGTCGTCGGCCGAGTCGCGCCTACAACGAAGATCTCCGACGACGCGCCGTTTCCGCCGGCGGTCGGTGACGGAGCCCGACCTTCATCGCTAGCGCCTCATAACAATTACCAGTCGGGTCCTCCGAGCATCCCACCACCACCGACGGGCTCGAACTATCCGCCGCAACCGGCGAGCATTCCGCCAAACACATATATAGCGCCGCAGTACGCCACCGGTCCGGCGAGCATCCCGCCGTATCCGTCCCAGGCGCCGGGCTACGCGCGGGAACCATCGGTCTCGATGCCAGTGCCGGTATCACCGCGCTGGGGCTTGATCCTCTTCTTGCTGGTGCTCGACGTCGGGCTCGCCGGTGCTGGTGCGCTCCTGTTGCAGAAAGGGCTCTCGAAACCCGAGGCAACGACAGAAAAGATCGAGCCGAAGGCGGCGCCTGCAAAGGCGGCGCCTGCGAAGGCGGCGGGAAGCGCCGCGCCCGTGACCGCACCGCAACCCGGGCTCGCAGCCAGCGTCAACGCGATCGCGCAGACCGCGCAGACCGCGCAGACCGCGCAGACCGCGCAGACCGCGCCGGCCGCGCCGTTGGCCGATGCGGCACCCGCACCCGCGCCGTCCGCACAGAAGAAGGCCGCACTATTCGGC
>Ga0123338_10000162_pt1 | contig 71810 bp, 72 predicted proteins | sample grotaG_FD_89793 | JGI IMG/M metagenome (GOLD analysis project Ga0123338, IMG submission 89793) | Glacier valley bacterial and archeal communities from Borup Fiord, Nunavut, Canada, to study Microbial Dark Matter (Phase II) -... | ecosystem: Environmental > Aquatic > Freshwater > Ice > Glacier ... | reverse complement strand
TTCGGAGAGGCGACGACGTTGTTCCAGCGGATGCGATAGAAGTCGACGCTCGTGTTGAAGTCCTTCGTCGGCTCGAACACGATACCCAGGTTCAGGCTCGTCGACTTCTCTGCCTTCAAGCTTGGATCGCCAGCAAAAACACCGGAAATCTGTCGGCCAGCCACCCCGTCCTGCGGGTCGGTGATTGTCGTGAAGAAGGAAGACTGAGACGTGCGTGTAGGTTTCTTTACCGTTGCGAGACATTGACGTGACACTGGTGTGCAGGACGCAGACCAGCCCGCGCCGACGACCGGCGCGGAGCCCCGTCACGCAGCGTCAGTCAGCGACGCGGTCGATCGCGAAATGGGCGCCGTCGTACTGGCCGAGCACCTCGACCAGATAGGGCAGGATCTTCGCCAGCGGCCCGTGCAGCGAGTGCGGCGGGTTGACGATGAAGACGCCGCTACCGGCCAGCCCGAAGCCCTGCGCGTCGGGCTGCTGCACGGTGAGCCGGGCGTGCAGCCAGGCGCCCGGCGCCAGTGCCTGCAGCCGCCGCGGCAGCTCGGCCGCCTCGACCTTCGTGACCTGCGGGTGCCAGACCATGTAGACGCCCTCGGCGAATCGAGTCACGGCGTCGCGCAGGGTGGCGACGACCTTCGGATAGTCGCCGTTGCCCTCGTAGCTGGGGTCGATGAGCACGACGGCGCGTCGCGACGGCGGTGGAATCTGCGACTTCAGCCCGACGAAGCCGTCGCCGTCGTAGACCGTCGCCTGGCGGTCGCCGGCCAGCGTCGCGCGCAGGATCTTCTGCTCGGTCGGATGCAGTTCGAAGCCGCGCAACTGGTCCTGAGGGCGAAGCATCATTTGCGCGAGGGCCGGCGAGCCGGGGTACTGCGAGAGCACGCCGTCGGGATTGAAACGGCGCACCAGCGCTAAATAGTCGGCCAGCGGCGCCGGCAGATCGTCGCGGGTCCACAGGCGCCCGATGCCGGCCTCGTACTCGCCCTTTTTTTGCGCATAGCGGCCTTCGAGCGAGTAGCCGCCCGCACCGGCATGGGTATCCACATAGCGATACGCCTTGGGCTTGGTGTTCATGTGCGCCAGCACCAGCATGAGGACGACGTGCTTGAGCACGTCGGCATGGTTGCCGGCGTGGAAGGCGTGGCGGTAGGCCAGCATCAGGCCGGCCGGATCGGGAGCGGTCGCGTCACGGCGGCGGCGAGCGCTTCATGCGGGCCCGGAACAGTTCGCTGATTCCGACCTCGCGCGGCCCCGGCTCGAGGCTGAACGTCTCGCCGACGGCGATGGTGCCCGGCTCGCGGACCGCCAGGTAGGCGCCGCACCAGCCGCTCTCCGCCATCAGCTTGGCGGCGTGCTTGAAGCCCATGGCGGCATTGAACTTGAAGCAGGGGTAGCGCGGCTCGCTGACGGCCAGCACGCAATGCGGGAAGCGCAGCAGATCGCCGATCCAAAGGTCGTTCTCGGCGACGCCCGAGAGCGTCAGGTTCTCGCCGAGTGAGCCGGGCGGCAGCGGCTCGTCCCAGAGCGCTAGGCCGGCCTGCGCCCGCACCGTCTGCCAGAACGCGTAGTGCTCGCCCGGATAGACATAGACAGCCTTGCTCGGGCCGCCGTGGACCGACAGGTCGGCCTGCTCGTCGCCCTCGATGCCGAGCGGCAAGACGGCGCGCGCGCCTTCGACCGGCCGCTTGCCAATGGCGGTCATCACCCTTCGGCCGTTGATGGCGACGGCGCTGGCGCGGGCGACGTTGAGGCTCTGCAGCTGGCGGATCGTCGTCATGTGGCGGCGCGATAGCCCCGGTGCGAAGCCGCGACGCGGCGGCCGCGGGTGCCGGCGATCCAGGCCACGAAGATCTTGCCGGCCGGGTGGCTGACGCGGAACGAGCGCATCGCATGCACCGATTCCGCCATGGCCGAATCGCCTTCGACGACGACCGACAGCGGGTCGCCGCCGAGCGCTGCCCAGGCGCCGCGCTCGACCAGCGCGTAGGCGGCGCGGCCACGCACCTGGCCGACGAAGCTGCTGCCTGGTGCCGCGGCGGCGTACCACGGCGCAACCGGCTCGATGCGGGCTGCTCGCCAGAGCGCCTGCTCGACGACGTGGCTGCCGGAGCCGTCGGCCGCGGAAAGGAAGGTGAAGTCCGCCGCGCCTGCCTGGGCGCGCTCACGCAACGAAGTCAGCAGGGCGACGCCGCTCCGTGCCGCCGCGGGCGCCCTCCCGCGGACGCGCGCCACCGGGCCGACCAGGATGAATTCGCCACTGGCGATGGCGCGCCGGTCGTGGACCAAGCCTTGGCGGTCGAGTTCGACCTCGGCATCGGGCGCATTGCTGAGGGCAGCGTCGACTTCGCCGTTCTGCAACGCATCGAGGACGGCGAGGGCCGGTGCCGACACCAGCTTGACGGCGATGCCGGTATCGCCGCCAAAGGCGCGTGTGAGGCTGGCGGCCAGGCCTGACTCGGCGAGCTCGCGGTCGACGCCGACGCGCAGCGGTCCCGCCCCGGCCGCCGGGCCGCCGCTCGGGGCCGCCAGGGCAGGCGGCACGGCGAGCACCGCGGTGGCGGCGAAGAACAGGCGGCGGCGCAGCATCGCGCGATTATTGCGGGCGGGGCGGATCTGGGCGGGCGGTCGAGGCCCGCAGATTGCCGACGGCTACACTTTCCCACCTCTTGAAACCATGGCTCAAGCGCCGGCTGCACGCGTGCAGCCGCCGGCCTCTGCCGCCCCTTGGATCCGCTGATGAATCGTCAATCCGCCCTCGGTGGCGCCACCGGGGCGCCGCCCGGCGTCCGCCACCGCAAGCTCGCCGAATGGGTCGCCGACATGGCCGCCCTCACCGGTGCCCGCGACGTCTACTGGTGCGACGGCAGCGCTGCCGAATACGAGCGGCTCTGCGCCGGCCTGGTCGCCGCCGGCACCTTCATGAAGCTGAACCCGGAGCTGCGACTGCGCAGCTTCCTGGCCCGCAGCAGCCCGAGCGACGTCGCCCGCGTCGAGGACCGCACCTTCATCTGCTCCGAACGGCAGGAAGACGCCGGCCCGACCAACAACTGGAAGGCGCCGGCCGAGATGCGGGCACTCCTCCAGACCGGCCAGGCCGACGGCACGCCGGCGCTTTTCGACGGCTGCATGCATGGCCGCACGATGTACGTGGTGCCGTTCTCGATGGGCCCGCTCGGCTCCGACATCGCCCACATTGGCGTCGAGCTGACGGACAGCCCGTATGTGGCCGTGAGCATGAAGATCATGACGCGGATGGGCAGCGCCGTGCTCGACGTTCTCGGTGCCGACGGCCACTTCGTGCCCTGCATGCACACCGTGGGCGCACCGCTCGAGCCCGGCGAGAAGGACACGCCCTGGCCGTGCAACCCGACCAAGTACATCGTCCACTATCCGGAGACGCAGGAGATCTGGAGCTATGGCTCCGGTTACGGCGGCAACGCCCTGCTCGGCAAGAAATGCTTCGCGCTGCGCATCGCCTCGGTGATGGGCCGGGCCGCCGCCGACAAGGCTTCTGGCAACCCGGGCTGGCTGGCCGAGCACATGCTGATCCTCGGCGTCACCTCGCCCGAGGGCAGGAAGCACCACGTTGCTGCCGCCTTTCCGAGCGCCTGCGGCAAGACCAACTTCGCCATGCTGATCCCGCCGCCCGCCCTCGCCGGATGGAAGGTGACGACGATCGGCGACGACATCGCCTGGATCAAGCCCGGCAAGGACGGCCGCCTTCACGCCATCAATCCCGAGGCCGGCTACTTCGGCGTCGCGCCGGGCACCAACGAGAAGACCAACCCGAACTGCATGGCCTCGATCGGCCACGACGCGATCTTCACCAACGTCGCCCTGACCGACGACGGCGATGTCTGGTGGGAAGGGATGACCGACGCGCCGCCGGCTCACTTGATCGACTGGCAAGGCAAGGACTGGACGCCTTCGCTCGCCAGGGAAACCGGCGCCAAGGCCGCGCACCCGAACGCCCGTTTCACCGTCGCCGCCACCAACAACCCGGCGCTCGACGAAGCCTGGGACTCGCCGGCCGGCGTGCCGATCGACGCCTTCATCTTCGGTGGCCGCCGCTCGACGACGGTGCCGCTGGTGGCCGAGGCACGAGACTGGACCGAAGGCGTCTACATGGCGGCGACGATGGGCTCGGAGACCACGGCGGCGGCCGCCGGCACCCAGGGCGTCGTTCGCCGCGATCCCTTCGCTATGTTGCCTTTCATGGGCTACAACATGAGCGAGTACTTCCGTCACTGGCTCGACCTGGGCCAGTCGCTGGAACGATTGGGCGCTGTGCTGCCGAAGATCTTCTGCGTCAACTGGTTCCGAAAGGGCGCCGACGGAAAGTTCGTTTGGCCCGGCTACGGCGAGAACATGCGCGTGCTGCGCTGGATCGTCGAGCGTGTCGAGGGCCGCGCCAGTGGCGAGCTCAACGCCTTCGGTCTGACGCCGCGCTACGCCGACCTCGACTGGACCGGCATCGACTTCGACGCCGCTCGGTATGCCAGCGTCGCCAGCGTCGACGCCGCGCCCTGGGCCGAGGAGCTCGCCCTGCACGACGAGCTGTTCCGCCAGCTCGCCCGCGGCCTGCCGGCCGAGTTGCCGGAAGTCCGGCAGCGGCTCGCTGCCCGCTTCGCCGGCTGACGGCGGGCAGCGCTCGTGTCGTTGCCCGAGTCGGCGCCGCCGTCGCGGCCGGGGATCGCCGCAGCCCAGCGCGATCTCTCCGAGGCCGAGTTCGCCGAGCTCGGCGAATTGCTGGCGGCGATTCCGGAGCCGCTCGATCCGTTCGTGCTCGACGAGGCCGATGGCTTCGTCGCCGGCATCGCCGTCCAGGCGGCGGTCATCCCGAGCGAAGAGTGGCTGCGCTTCGTGTTCGATGCGGAAGGCCATCGCTGGGGTGAAGACGAGCCGTCCCCCGAGCGTGCCCGCGCCGGTGCCCTGTTGGTGCGACGCGAGGCGGCAGTGCGCGGCGCCCTGGCCGAGTTCGGCAGCTTCGATCCCTGGCTCGCCGATGCCGCCGACGCCGAAGATCCCGTCGTCGCCACGGTGGCGCCATGGGTCGCCGGCTTCCTCTCCGCGCTCGACATCTTCCCGCTCGACGACGCCGACGACCAGGTCGAAGGCGTCGTGTCGAGGCTCGAGCGCTACCTGACGACGCCGGTGCTGGACCGGCCGCCGTCGATCGACACCGCGATCACCGACGTGATGCTCGGCGTCTTCGCGCTGTACCAGCGTTCCGAGGAGCAGCGCTACCGGGTCGCGCCGGTGCAGCGCGGCACGCCCAAGGTCGGTCGCAACGAGCCATGTCCGTGCGGCAGCGGCAGGAAGTGGAAGCAGTGCCACGGCGCCCCGGGCGGCGCGGCCGGCGCTGGCCCCTGATGCGGCTGCAGCTGCTCTCCGACCTCCATCTCGAGACCGAACAGTTCGAGCCCGAGCCGGCTCCCGGCGCCGAGCTGCTGGTGCTGGCCGGCGATATCGACAGCCGCTGGCACGGCCTGGCCCTGTTCCGCCACTGGCCGCAGCCGGTGGTCTTCGTCGCCGGAAACCACGAGTTCGACGGCCGCGATCGCAGCGAAGCCGAGCCGGCGCTGCGAGCCCGATGCGCCGAGCTCGGCATCACGATGCTCGAGCGCGACAGCCTCGTCGTCACCGACGACGCCGGCGCCCGCATCCGCCTGCTCGGCACCACCCGCTGGTCCGACTTCGACCTGCTCGGCTTCGGCGGCCGCGCCAAGGCGATGCGCGCCGGGTCCTACTTCCTGAAGCTGATGCAGGCGACCGACGGTGGCCGGCCGTTCGACGCCGACGCGGTGCGCGCCGAGGCGCTGGCCTGCAAGGCCTGGCTGGCCGGCGAGCTGAAGCGCCGCCGCGACGGCTGGGACCGCACCGTTGTCGTCACCCACTTCGCACCGAGCGCGAAGAGTGCCGACTCGCGCTACGGCGTGCGCAGCGGCACCGCCAGCTTCTGCAATGCCGACGACGACCTCCTCCCGTTCGCCGATCTCTGGCTGCACGGCCACCTACACTGCCGCCACGACTACCGCGTCGGCCACGGTGGCGGCGCGACGCGAGTCGTCTGCAATTCACGGGGGCATGCCCGGCGCGGCGAAGCCGAGGGCTACCAGCCGCTGCTGCTGCTCGACGCCTGAGTCAGGGGCCGCGCGAAACGGTCCTCGGTCGGCGAAGAACCCAGACGGCCGCAGCGATCAACCACAGCGACAGCGAGCTCACCGCCGCAGCCACCGGAACGATCTCGGGACCGCCGAGCGTCGGCAGGCTGAGCGCGCTCAGCATGACGGCACACAGCGCGCCCGTTGCGGCCAGCCAGAGCGGCATCGATTTGCGCAAGGCGCCGGCGATCGTCAGCGTGGCCATCGAGGCGGCCATCAGCAGGCTGACGCCGAGCACCTCGCCGATGCCGCCGCCATAGGCCGTGAGGCTGCGGAACAGCCATTCGATCTGCTGGCGGATCGCCGGGTCGGTGGCGGCGCCGGCATGGCCCGTGGCCAGCATCGGCATCACGGTCAGCCAGCGCAGGATGCCGATGGCGCGCGCCAGCGCCGATAGCAAGGCAAAGGCGGCCACCGTCGCCGCCAGGGCGCTGCTCAGCCCGCCGAACGTCCGTCCGCCAGGCCGATCATCACCGGCGCGACCAGGATCGAGTACAGCAGGTAGACGGCGTAACCCAGGGCCATTGCCTCGGGGTGCGCGGCGATGGCTTCGAGCTGCTGCGCCGCAGGTTGCCGCAGCGATGCCGGCCAGCCGATCGCGGCACCGAGGATGGCGACCGGCACGAACGAGAGCAGAGCTTCGGCCACCAGCAGCGCGGCCAGGCCGCTCGACCGGCCAGGAGCGAGCGACCAGGAGGGAGAAGTGTCGACAAGGGTCTTGTTCATGGGGTTGATCCCCTCAGGCTTCGGTGCGGCGCTTCAGCGATACGCCAACGCAGGGCCGGCAGCGCCGCCGAAGCCCAGATCGGTCAGCGCCTCGCCGAGCGCCTTCGTCAGCGGCGTCGCCGACCGCCTGCCGGGCAAGGCGTTCAATCGGCCGGCATCGAGCGCGTGCGGCACGCGCCACAGGTAGGACATGCGGGCCAGTTCTCGCCACGTCGGCACGACGAGACCGACGGCGCCGATCAGCGACCACGGCATGCCCGCGCGCCGCCACCGCCCGGCCGGCGCGCAGCCGAGGGAAGCCGCCGCTGCCTCCGTGGCCTCCAGGAATTCCGCGCCGGTGACGGCGTGGCCCTCGAAGTGCCAGGTGTCGAAGGTCGCCGGACTCGGCAACGAGGCAACCTGGACGAATGCCCGCGCGAGGTCGGGGAGGTAGGCCCAGGCATGCGGAACGTCCAGCGGCCCCGGATAGACGAGCTTGCCGGCGGCCAGCGACTTGACGATGGCGCGGTCGAACCAGTTGCCGCGGCCGCCGCCGAAGAAGTCGCCGGCGCGAACGACGCTCGCCGTGAAGCCGCCGGCCGACGCCCGCGTCTGCATCAACTCCTCCATCTCGACGCGGATCTCGCCCTTGCGCGTGTCCGGGCGAAACGCCGTCGACTCCCGCAACAGCGTGGGCATCGATGTACCGAAGTTGTAGACGTTGCCTGGCAGCATGAAGTGCGCGCCGAGCCGCTCGGCGATGCCCAGACCCTGTCGCAAGGCCGGCATCGCCTCGGCGTCCCAGCGCGTGTAGACGGGATTGATCGCGTGGACGACGACCGTCGCGCCGCGCGCCTCGGCCACGAGCGCGTCGACGCCGTCGAGCGGTCGCCGCAGCAGTGCCGCCCGCCGAGGCAATGCCGGCGACGGATCGCGGCGGACCTGGGCCAGCACGCGCCAGCCGGCCGCGTCGAAGGCCTGCGCTGCGGCGCAGCCGAGCCGGCCGTTGGCGCCGAGGATCAGGACGGTGGGAGAAGGGAGGGTCGGGTTCATCGAGAGGTCCGTCAGTGGTGTGGCGTGCAGTCTCGGCAGATCGAGCCCATTCGACAATTGTCGATAGCGGCACACCAGCCATACATTTCTGTATGAAGAAAGATCTCGATCGCTTCGACTGGTCGCTGGTGCGCAGCTTTCTCGCCGTGCTCGACGCCGGCAGCCTGATGGGCGCGGCGAGACGGACCGGCGCCCTGCAGCCGACGCTCAGTCGCCACGTCGCCGAGCTCGAGGCGCAGCTCGGGGCGCCGCTGTTCGAACGTACCGGCCGCGGCGTCGAGCCGACGACGGCGGCACTCGCCATCGTCGACGCCGCGCGGGCCATGCAGAACAGCGCGGATGCGCTGGCCCGCACGTTGGTCGGCCGCCGCGAGCAGACGACCGGAACGGTGCGGATCACGACCAGCGTCGTGGCGGCGACCTACCTGCTGCCGCCGTTGCTGGCGCAGCTGCATTCCGCCGAGCCCGGCATCCAGCTCGAGCTGATCGCCAGCAACGGAATCACCAACCTGCTCCGCCGCGATGCCGACATCGCGGTGCGGATGGTCCGACCGGAGCAGTCGTCGCTGGTTGCCCGCAAGCTCGGCACGGTGGGCATCGGCGCCTACGCGCACGTGAGCTACCTCGATCGCTCAGGCACGCCGCGCGAGCCGCCCGACCTGCAACATCACACACTCATCGGCTACGCCAACGACGATGTCCTGCGAAAGGGCTTCGCCGCGCTCGGCTTGCAGCTGGAGCGCGACGCGTTCTCCATCCGGACCGACGACCAGGTCGCCTACGGCCGCCTGATTGCCGAAGGTGCGGGAATCGGCTTCGTCGCGCACTACAACGTCCAGCACTGGAACGGGGTTCGGCGCGTGCTGCCGATGCTGGCGGTGCCGCCGCTGCCGTGCTGGCTGGCGGTGCACCGCGAGATCCGCTCGAGCAAGGTCGTCAGGCGCGTCTACGACTTCCTGGCCGAGGCCGTTCCGCGGGCGCTGCGAACGTTCGAGTGAGCCGGCGCGTGCCGCCGACCCGGGCGACCCGGGGCTAGAAAGTCGAGCGGCGGTGCAGGCGGTTCTGCATCCGGCTCACCGGCGCGGCGCGCTCTCGGGCAGCGGCCTCAGCGGCGGACTCGGGCTGCAGCGTGGTGATTGCGTCGAGCCCGAACGCCGTGCCCATGTCGGCCCAGTCGTCGACGCGGCGCGGCGGCCACCCTGCAGGCGTTGCGAAGAAGCGGCGGGCACGTTCGATGAGGTTCATGGGCTGGCTCCGAAGCGACGCCTCGTGCAGCCGAGTATCAGCCGCCGCCCTCGAAGCTGCATCCCCGGAACGAGGGACGAAGCGGTCGGAAGTCGCGTCGACGTTGTCAACGCGCAACCGAAGCGTTCGGCCTACTGCGCGACGTTACTGCGCGACGTATTTGTTGCCGGCGGACTTGTAGCGAGCGACGGCCTTCTTGAGGTCGGCGTGCTCCTCGCACGGCAGGAAGCAGGCCTTGTCGAGGCGGGCCAGGCGCTCCTCGGCCATCGGCAGGTTGCCGGTCATGAGGTAGAGCTCGCCCGAGTACTCGAGGGCGCCGCGGTGCTTGGGCTCCATCTGCAAGGCATCGTTGTAGAAGCGCTCGGCGTTCTGGTAGTTGCCGGCATCCGACTTGCGCAGGCTGTAGCCCATCAGGTTGTTCCAGTCGGCGCTGCCCGGGTCGTTGACCTTCTTCAGCTCGACGACGGCGCCGCCCCAGTTCTTCTGCGCGAGCAGGGCACGCGCCGTGGCGAGCTTGTCGTCGGCCTTCGATGGCGACGAGAAGTCGGCGCCGTGAGCGCTGCCGGCGGCGGCGAGCACGATCGAGAGGGCGAAGTGGCGCAGGGGCGGGTTCGTCATGGGAGTCTTTCCTGGGTCGAGGCGCAAGTGGCGCGACAGCATAGCGCCGGTGCGGCTCTAGAATCGCGCCCCCTTTCGTCTCGCCGCATGCGGCAACCGGCCATGGCGGCAGCCGACTTCTGCGCAATCGACTTCGGCACCTCGAATTCGGCGATCGCCGTCAAGGTGGATGGCGCCATGCGGCTGGTCGAACTCGAGCCCGGCTTCCGGACCATGCCGACGGCGGTCTTCTACGTCGCCGACAGCCCCGTCCACGAAGCGCCGCGATGCGAGTTCGGACGCGCCGCGATCGCGGCGTATGTCGATGGCATCGACGGCCGCCTGATGCGCTCGATGAAGAGCATCCTCGGCAGCACGCTGGTCGAGCAGACCACCGACGTCGGCGGCGGCCGTGGCGTTCGCTACCTCGATGTCGTGGCGACCTACCTCGCTCACTTGAAGCGCTGTGCCGAGCGCGCGGTCGGCGGGCCGATCGTGCGCGCCGTCATCGGCCGGCCGGTCTTCTTCGTCGACGACGACGCCGAGCGCGACGCCCGCGCCGAGGCGGCCTTGCGCACCGCCGCCGGCCGCGCCGGCTTTCGCAGCGTCGAGTTCCAGTACGAGCCGATCGCGGCGGCCTTCGACTACGAGCAGGGCACGGTACGCGACGAGAACGTCCTCGTCGCCGACATCGGCGGCGGCACGTCCGACTTCTCGCTGGTGCGCGTCGGGCCCGCGCGTGCCGGGCGCACCGACCGCAAGGGCGACATCCTCGCGAATCACGGCGTCCACGTCGCCGGCACCGATTTCGATCGCCGCCTCGAGCTCGCGACGATCATGCCGCTGCTCGGCTACGGCGCTTTCGGACCCGGCGAATTCGGCCGCGCCGCGGGCGCCGCGCCAGCGCGCGAGGTGCCGAGCGCGGTCTACTTCGATCTCGCCACCTGGCACCTCATCAACACCGTCTACAACCCGCAGCGGCTCGCCGAATTGCGCTCGATGCGGGCCTTCTATGCCGACCCGGTGCATCACCGCCGGCTGATGACGGTGGTGAACGAGCGGCTCGGCCACGAGCTGGTGGCGCGCGCCGAGATTGCCAAGATCGCGGTCGCCGGCGGTGGCCGCACGGCGATCGACCTCGGCCACGTCGAAGCGGGTCTGGCGGCCGAGCTCGGTGACGCCGAAGCGGCGCGCGCGCTCGACGCCGACCTCGGCCGCATCGTCGCCGCCGCCCACGAGACGCTGGCGCAGGCCGGCCTCGCCGAGAGCGCCGTCGACGCGCTCTACTTCACCGGCGGCTCGACCGGCCTCGCACTGCTCGGCGATCGATTGCAGCAAGCCCTTCCCGAAGCGCGGGTCGTGCGCGGCGACCGCTTCGCCAGCGTCGCGACCGGCCTGGCGCTGCATGCGGACCGCCGCTTCGCGAGCGCTTGAGCGCCGCCCGCGGCTCCCAACGCGCGCTCAGCCCTCGAGCACCACCGCCATCGCCGCGGCCGTCGCCTCGACGTTGCCGGAATTGAGGCCGGCCACGCACATCCGCCCAGAGCGCAGCACGTAGACCGCGAACTCGTCGCGCAGGCGGTCGACCTGAGTCGGCGTGAGGCCGGTGTAGCTGAACATGCCGTGCTGGCTCAGGAAGTAGCCGAAGTCGCGGCCCGGCACCTTGGCGACGAGGACGCCGTACAGCTTTTGGCGCATCGCCAGGATGCGCTCCCGCATGGCGCCGAGCTCGGTCTCCCACGCCGCCCGCAGCGTCGGCTCGCCGAGCACGGCGGCGACGATCTGCCCGCCGTGGATCGGCGGGCTCGAGTAGTTGCGGCGCACCGTGAACTTGAGCTGGCCGAGCACGTTGGCGGCCTCGGCAGCGCTGCTGCAGACGACGCTCAGCGCCCCGCAGCGCTCGCCGTACAGACTCATGCTCTTCGAGAACGAGTTGGCGACGAAGTAGCTGAGCGGCCGGCCGTCGGCAGCGCGCGCTGCGGCCAACGCGCGCACGGCGTAGGCGTCTTCGACGATGCCGTCGCCGAAGCCTTGATAGGCCAGGTCGAGGTAGGGCACGAGTTCGCCCTGGGCGAGCAGCGGGATCAGTTCGTCCCACTGCGCGCGTGTGAGGTCGACGCCGGTCGGGTTGTGGCAGCAGGCATGCAGGAGGACGACGCTCTTGCGCGGCAGGCCGGCCAGCGCCTTGCACATCGCCGCGAAGTCGAGGTCGCCGCTGGCCGCGTCGTAGTAGGGATAGCTCGAGACGACGAGGCCCGCGCCTTCGAACATCGAGCGATGGTTCTCCCAGCTCGGGTCGCTGACCCAGACGCCGCTGCCCGGCAGCCAGCGGGCGATGAAATCGGCGCCGACCTTGAGGCCACCGCTCGAGCCCACCGACTGCAGCGTCGCGACGCGACCGCTGGCGAGCGCCTCGTGCCCGGCGCCGAACAGGAGCTTTTGGACCTCGCTACGAAAGTTCGCCGCACCTTCGATCGGCAGGTAGGGCTTGGGCGCGTCGCGGGCGCAGACCTCGCGCTCGGCGCGACGCACCGAGTCGAGCACCGGGATGCGGCCGGCATCGTCGAAGTAGATGCCGATCGAGAGATTGATCTTGTGCGGCCGCGGGTCCCTCTGGAAGTCCTCGTTGAGACTCAGGATCGGATCGCCGGCGAACGGCTCGACGTGCTCGAACATGGCGCGTCAGGCGGCCAAGGCCGCTTCGATGTCGGCCTTCAGCGACTCCGGCTTGTCGGTCGGCGCATAGCGCTTCACGACCTGGCCGTCCTTGCCGACCAGGAACTTGGTGAAGTTCCACTTGACGGCCTTCGTGCCAAGGAAGCCGGGAGCTTCGGCGGTGAGCCACTTCCAGACTGGATGCGCGTGGTCTCCGTTGACGTCGACCTTGGCCATCATCGGAAAGCTGACGCCGTAGTTCGTCTCGCAGAACGACGCGATCTCGTCGTTCGAGCCCGGGTCCTGGCCGCCGAACTGGTTGCTCGGAAAGCCGATCACGACAAGGCCGCGTTCGCGGTATTCCTTCCAGAGCGACTCCAGGCCGGCGAACTGTGGCGTGAAGCCGCATTTGCTCGCGGTGTTGACGACCAGCAGCACCTTGCCGCGCTGCGTTGCCAGCGATGCCGGCGGGCCGCCGATCGAGGCGGCTTCGAAGTCGTAGATGCTGTGGGCGGCGGCCATGGCGGCTCTCTTTCGGATGAAGGCGAACCCGATGCTAGCGCCGCGCGCGGCTCAGGGCGGCCGACCCCGCTGCAGCGCCGCCAGCAGCGCCGCGGCGACGATGAGGCCGCCGCCGAGCGCGAGCCGAGGCGTCATCGTGCCGGCGCCAAAAGCGATCGCCGAGGTCGACGCGAACACCACTTCGGTGAGCATGACGACGGCGGTGCGGTTGGCCGTCAGCCGGGCCGCGCCGTACTGCAGCGCCAGGTTGCCGGCGAGAAAGAGCAGCGTGAGCGCGGCCAGCAGCGGCGCCCAGTCGAACGACGGTGGCGGCGGCCAGGGCACGCCGCCGCCGTTGCCGAGCGCGGCCGCCACCGCTGCCGCGACGACCCCGCCGCCGACGAACATCGCCAGCGCGCGACCCTCCTCGGGCTGGTCGGCCTCGCGCCGCAGCATCACGTTGTTGAACGCGAACGAGAAGCCGCCGACGATGCCGAGCCAGTCTGCGAGCGAGCTCGGCAGCGGCAACAGCGCGGCCCAGCTCGCTGCTGCGGTGCCGCCCGCCGGCGATGCGGGCCAGAGCACGACCGCTGCACCGGCGACGACGAGGGCGATGCGCAGGCCCGCTGTCGCTGTCAGCCGCTCGCCGAGGACGAGTCGTGCCAGCAGCACCGTCCAGAGCGGCATCAGGTAGAAGAGGAGGACGACGCGGACGACGTCGCCGATCACGACCGCCCAGTTGAAGGCGGCGTTGGTGACGCCGGCGGCGACGACGAGCACCCAGAGCGTCGGCGTCGTCGCGACTTGCGCCAGTGCGCGCGGCCGCACCGCGACGATCGCTGCCGAGGCCAGCGTGAAGATGATCGCCGTCGCCCAGAGCGGATGCAGACCGGCGGCCTGCAGGTGGCGGAACGGCCACCACGCGGTGCCCCACACGAAGGCGTTGGCGACCAGCGCCAGGGCTGGCAGCACGCTCGCTTCCGCCGGCAGCAGCGGCGCCGCGGCGGTGGTCAATGCTTGTCGAGCCGCGCGATCGACAGCAGGTGCTTGATCTGGTCCGGATAGCGAACGCAGTTGTTGATGTGCCAGCGGCGGATCAGCCACATCGTGGTGGCGACCAGGATGCCGAACAGGGCGATGGTCGTGAAGGCCGACAGGCCGAAGCGCGTCATGCCGGTGTAGAAGGCACCGAGGCCGAGGATGCAGGCCTGCTCGTTGAAGTTCTGCACGGCGATCGAACGGCCTGCGCCCATGAGGTTCGCGCCGCGATGCTGCAGGAGCGCATTCATCGGCACCACCAGGTAGCCGCCGACGGCGCCGAGCAGGATAAGGAACGGCGCCGCCAGCCAGACGTTGGTGATGACGTTGAGGCCGATCACCAGCACGCCCATGGCGATGCCGAGCGGGATCACCCTGGTGGCCTGGTGGAGACGCACCCGCATCGACGCGGCGATCGCGCCGACCGCGGTGCCGATGGCGACGACGCCGACCAGCGACGATGCCTGCGTCGTCGAGTAGCCGAGCGCCGCCGCCGCCCAAGCGAAGACGATGACGCGCAGGTTGCTCGAGACGCCCCAGAACAGCGTCGTCGTCGCCAGCGTGATCTGGCCGAGCTTGTCGTTCCAGAGGCGGGCGTTGCAGTTCGAGAAATCGCGCACCAGGCCGACGACGCCATGCGCGATCGGCTGCAACGGCGCGTCGGTGCGCGGGATGCGCAGGTTGAAGCCGGCGGCGACGATGTAGAGGCTGACGATCACCGCGATCGCCGCCTCGGGCGCGGTGCGGATGCCGGTGTCGAAGAGCGGCACGTCGAAGGCGAGCAGATGCTGCGAGACGACGTGGCCGAGCAGCTGGCCGCCGAGCAGCACGCCGAGAATGATCGACAGGATCGTCAGGCCCTCGATCCAGCCGTTGGCCTTGACCAGCTGCGAACTCGGCAGGAGCTCGGTGAGGATGCCGTACTTGGCCGGCGAGTAGGCCGCGGCGCCGAGGCCGACGATGCCGTAGGCGAGCAGGGGGTTGGTGCCGAACAACATCAGCAGGCAGCCGACGATCTTGATGGTGTTCGAGATCAGCATCACCGTGCCCTTGGGCACCGCGTCGGCGAAGGCGCCGACGAGGGGCGCCAGGATCACGTAGAAGAGCGCGAACATGGGCGTCAGCGCCGGCACGTGCCACGACGGCGCGCCACCGGTGCGCAGCAATTCGATGGCTGCGACCAGCAATGCGCTGTCGGCGAGCGAGCTGAAGAACTGCGCCGCCATGATGGTGTAGAAGCCTTTTTTCATTCGCTTCGCGTCGGCGGTTCGCCGGCTCGTCGGCCGGCGCTGTCTCCTGCGCGAGGTTTATAGCACGCGGGTTTTCGCACCTCGGCGGTATCAGACGGGCGGCGATCGGCTGGCAGAATTCCGCCATGCCGCGCCCCATCGAAGCGCTCGTCCACCGCGACGCCGTCGCTTCGAACCTGGCGGTGGCGAGGCGAAGCGCCGGCGGCGCCCGCGTCTGGGCGGTCGTCAAGGCCGACGCGTACGGGCACGGCATCGCCAACGTCTATCCCGCGCTGCAAGGCGCCGACGGCTTCGCGCTGCTCGACATCGCCGAGGCCGCACTGCTGCGCGAGCTCGGCTGGCGCGGCCCGATCCTGCTTCTCGAAGGCTGCTTCGACGGCCGCGACCTCGAGACCTGCTCGCGCCTGAAGCTCTGGCACGTGGTTCATTCCACGGCGCAGATCGATCTGCTCGCGGCCCTGAAGACCGACCGGCCGCACCGCGTGTTCCTGAAACTCAACAGCGGCATGAACCGGCTCGGCTTCGCGCCCGAATCGTTCCGCGCTGCCTGGCTGCGACTCGATGCCTTGGCGCAGGTCGAGGAGATCTCGCTCATGACCCACCTCGCTGACGCCGACGCGATCCGGCCCGACGCCGTCGAGCCGGCACTCGCTGCCTTCGCCGCCGCCACCGCCGACCTGCCCGGCGAACGCTCGGTCTGCAACAGCGCCGCGACCTTGCGCTTCGGTGCGCGCTTCGCCGAAGGCGGCGCTGCCTGGGTGCGGCCGGGCATCCTTCTCTACGGCTCGTCGCCCGACCACCCGCAGCACAGCGCCGCCGACTGGGGACTGCAGCCGGCGATGACGTTGCGGACCCGCCTCATCGCCGTGCAGCAGCTTGCCGCCGGCGCCAGCGTCGGCTACGGCAGCAGCTACACCGCCGAGGCGCCGATGCGGATCGGCGTCGCCGCCTGTGGCTACGCCGACGGCTACCCGCGGCTGGCGCCGGGCGGCAACGCGCTCGGCACGCCGGTCCTCGTCGACGGCGTTCGCTGCCGGACGGTCGGCCGCGTCTCGATGGACATGATCACCGTCGACCTGAGCGCGGTGCCGCAGGCGCAGGTCGGCAGCGAGGTCGTGCTGTGGGGCCGCGCCGGCAACGGTGCCGTGCTGCCGATCGACGAGGTCGCGGCCGCCGCCGGCACCGTCGGCTACGAGCTCATGTGCGCGCGGGCGCCGCGCGTACCGATCGCGGCCGTCGGCTGATGCCGCGGCACGCGTCATGAGCCTGCGCGACCTCAACCGTCACACGCGCCGGCGACTGCATCGCCACGCCTGGCTGCTCACGCTCTGGTGCGTGTCCATCGGCCTGGCGACGAGCTGGCTGCTGCTGCACGCCTTCGCCGTCCGGTCGCCGGCCGTCCGCTACGCGATCTCGGCGATCGCGATGTATTCGCTCGGTCTGGTCGTCGGCGCACGCGTCTGGCTGGTCCATTTCAGCCGATTGGTCTGCGGGAAGGCGACCGACCTCGGCACGGCGACACCGGGCGACATCGCGGTCTTCGATTCGGCCGAGCGCGAGCAGAAGCGCAGGGACGCGTCGGGCGAGGGCCACTTCGGCTGGAAGAACCTGCTCGGCCACTCGCTCGACCTCCTCAACTTCGACGAAGCGGCCGCGCTCCTGATCATCCCGGCGCTGGTAATCGCCTTCGTCGGCGGCCTCCTCGCCGCCGGCGTCGTGCCGGCGCTGCTGCTCGACGGCCTCGCCGGACTGCTCGCCGAGGTCGCGGTGCAGTTCGTGTTCGGCGCCTACATCGCCCGCCGCGTCATTCGGCCGAAGGCGCACGGCGAGGCGTTCCTCAGCATCGTCGGCCGGACCTGGCTGGCCGGCGTCGTGTTCTTCGTCGCCAGCGCCGGCGCCGGCTGGCTGCTGATGCAGATGAATCCGGGCGGCGCCTCGATCGCCGACCTGTTCCGGTGATCGCGCCCCCCGTGGTCGACGAGGCCGAGGTCGAGATCACGGCCGTGCGTGCCCAGGGCGCAGGCGGCCAGAACGTCAACAAGGTCTCGAGCGCGATTCATCTTCGCTTCGACGTTGCCGCGTCGTCGCTGCCGGAGGCCGTCAAGGCGCGACTGCTGGCGCGCGCCGATCGGCGGCTCAGCGACGACGGCGTCCTCGTCATCAAGGCGCAGCGCCATCGCAGCCAGGACCTGAACCGGCGCGATGCCTTCGCGCGCCTGAATGCGCTCGTGGCCACTGCGGCCGAGGTACCGGTCGTGCGCCGGCCGACGCGGCCGACCCGGGCCTCGAAGGAGCGCCGGCTCGAGGGCAAGAGCCAGCGCTCGCAGGTCAAGGCGGCCCGCGGCAAGGTCCCCGACGGCACGTGAAGCGGCGATGCCGCACGCCGCTCGCGGCGCCGGGGCGGCGCTTGGCGACGCGAGCGCGCGGTCCGTCGCCTGTCGCTGTGTCTGGTCGGGCGGGCTGCCTAGAGTGCAGCCATTCCCACTCGTCACGAGTCGCATCATGAAGCTCCGCTCCCTCCCGCCCGCCGCCGTCGTCGCCCTCTCTTTGCTATCGGCGGCGGTGTCGGCCATCGTGCCGATACCGGCACGGGCGCAGACGCCGCCGACGAACTGCGCCACCGTCGAAGTGCAGAACGTGCGCCCCGAGCAGGGCATGCTGATGATCGCGGCCTATGCCGACGCTGCGAGCTTCAACAAGACGCCCGTCGTGGCGACGCAGATGAAGGCCGGTGCGGCGACGATGACCTTCCCGCTCTGTGGCCTTTCCGGCACGTGGGTGGCGCTGACGCTCTACCAGGACCTCAACGGCAACGGCAAGCTCGACGCCAACGCCTTCGGCATCCCGAGCGAGCCGTGGGGCGCGTCCGGCAAGCCGGCGGCTATGTCGGCGCCGACCTGGGAGACGACCAGCGTGTCGCTCGACGGCACGACCATCGTCGTCAAGCTCTCGAAGTGAACCCGCGTGAATCCGCGCGAGAAGGAAACGCCATGACCACGAACTTTTCCGTGCATCGACGCGACATCGTTCGCGGTATCGGCCTCTTCGGTCTCGCCGCTGCCAGCGGTGCCTGGAGCCGCGGAGCTTCCGCCGCCGCGAGCGACGGCGCCGCTTTCGATGCCGCCGTCGCCGGCACGCCGTGGCTGGCGCCTTTCAAAGGCGTGAGTGACGCCGGCGCCGCCGAGGGCGACCTGCGCTGCGAATCGCTCGCCGTCACCGGCCGCTGGCCGGCCGCGCTGCGCGGCCGCTTCTATCGCAACGGCCCGGCGATCTTCGAGCGCGCCGGCGAGCGCTACCACCACTGGTTCGACGGCGACGGCATGGTCCAGCAGTTCACCTTCTCCGGCGGCGGCGCTGCTCGTGTCTCCCACGTCGGCCGCCTGGTGCGCACCCAGAAGCGGGTTGCCGAACGCGCCGCCGGCAAATTCCTCTATCCCGCCTTCGGCACCGGCTTCAGCAGCGATGCGCCGATCCAGGGGCCGGACTCGATGAACGCTGCCAACACCAACGCCATCGAACACGCCGGCCGCGTCCTGGCGCTGTGGGAGGGCGGCTCGGCCTACGCGCTCGACCCGAAGGACCTGTCGACGATCGGCCCGGTGACGTGGCAGGAAGGCTTCGAGCAGATCCCGTTCTCGGCCCACCCGAAGCTCGACGCTGCCGGCAACCTCTGGAACATCGGCACCTTCGCCGACAAGCTCGTCGTCTGGCACGTCGACGCGGCGGGCCGGCTCGCGCGCGTGCAGACCGGCATCAGCCCGTACCCGAACGGCATGGCCCACGACACCGCGATGACGGCGCAGTACATCGTGCTGCCGCTGCCGCCGGTGAAGATGAACTACGGCGCGATCGCCCGCGGCGCCCCGCCGGAGCAGGCCTTCGTGTTCGAGAAGAACGAGCCGCTGCGCATCCTCGTGATGAGGAAGGACGACATCTCGCAGCGCCGCATCTTCGAGCTGCCGGCGCAGATGCTGTTCCACGTCGGCAACGCCTATGAGCGGCCCGACGGCAGCATCGCCCTCACCTTCGTCAGCGCCGACAACGACGAATTCCTGATCCACGGCGCCGTCGCCCTCGTCGCCGGCCACGTGCAGGGCGAGACCGGCTCGTCGATGCAGTCGGCGGTGCTCGACATGAAGAGCGGCCGCGCCACGGTCGAGGCGATGCCCGGCATCGTCGAGTTCCCGCGCATCGACCCGCGCCGGATCGGCGTGCCGGCACGCTTCGTCGTCGCCGCCTCGAACTGGAAGCGCCATCCGGGTCGCGACGGCGGCCTCTTCCACGGCCTGCAGGTGCGCGACCTGCAGACCGGCAACGTCGATCGATTCGACTACGGCGAGAGCGCGGTCGTCGAGGAGCACATCGTGGTGCCGAAGCCGGGCGCGACGGCCGAGCGCGATGCGTGGCTCGTCGGCACGACCTTCGATGCCCGCAAGAAGGTGACTCGCGTCAACGTCATCGATGCGAAGCACGTCGCCGACGGCCCGATCGCGCAGGCGTCGTTGCCGTACTCGCTGCCGCTCGGCTTCCACGGCAACTTCACGCCGGCGTAGCCGATGTGAGAGGGACGCCGACGGCGTCCGCCCCTTCCACCCGGAGGAAGGCGAGCGAAGCGGGGAAGGAGCGATCCTGTTTGCGGGTTGGCCATGCGCCGAGAATCGGCGAATGGCCAAACCGATCTACGTCTGCACCGAATGCGGCGGCACCAGCGCCAAATGGCTGGGCCAGTGCCCGCAGTGCCAGGCCTGGAACACGCTCGTCGAGTCGGTCGCCGAGAGCACGAGCAAGCCGCGCTACACCGCCTCGGCGCGCGGTTTGTTGCCGGGCGAGGCCGTCGGCACGCTGGCCGAGATCGAGGCCAGCGACGCTGACCGCACGCCTTCCGGCATCGACGAGCTCGACCGCGCCCTCAGCGGCGGCCTCGTCGCCGGCGGCGTGATCCTGATCGGCGGCGATCCGGGCATCGGCAAGTCGACGCTGCTGCTGCAGGCGCTCGACGCGCTCTCGCGCAACGTGAAGACGCTCTACGTCACCGGCGAGGAGAGCGGCGCCCAGATCGCGCTGCGCTCGCGCCGGCTCGGCCTCGGCAAGAGCACCGTGCGCGTGCTGGCCGAGATCCAGCTCGAGAAGATCATGGCCACGCTCGCCGCCGAGCAGCCGGCGGTCGCGGTGATCGATTCGATCCAGACCGTCTACAGCGAGGCGCTGACGTCGGCGCCCGGCTCGGTGGCGCAGGTCCGCGAGTGCGCGGCCCAGCTCACGCGGCTGGCCAAGGCGACCGGCATCACGATCATCCTGGTCGGCCACGTCACCAAAGACGGCGCCCTCGCCGGGCCGCGGGTGATGGAGCACATCGTCGACACCGTGCTCTATTTCGAGGGCGACACGCACTCGAGCTTCCGGCTCGTGCGCGCCGTCAAGAACCGGTTCGGCGCGGCCGGCGAGATCGGCGTTTTCGCGATGACGGAGAAGGGCCTGAAAGGGGTGAGCAACCCGAGCGCGATCTTCCTGTCGACGCACGGCGATCCGGTCGCCGGCTCGTGCGTGCTGGTCACCCTCGAAGGCACGCGGCCGATGCTGGTCGAGGTGCAGGCGCTGGTCGATTCCGGCGGCCCGAGCCCCCGGCGCCTGTCGGTCGGGCTCGACCGCGACCGGCTGGCGATGATGCTGGCGGTGCTGCATCGCCACGCCGGCATCGGCGCCCTCGATCAGGATGTCTTCGTCAATGCCGTCGGCGGCGTTCGCATCAGCGAGCCTGCGGCCGACCTGGCCGTCATGCTCGCGATCCAGAGCAGCTTGCGCGGCAAGGCTCTGCCGCGCGGTTTCATCGCCTTCGGCGAGGTCGGCCTCGCGGGCGAAGTGCGGCCGGCACCGCGCGGCCAGGAGCGGTTGCGCGAAGCGGCCAAGCTCGGCTTCTCGGTCGCCGTCGTGCCGAAGGCGAACGCACCGAAGGGCGCCGCTGCTAAAGCGTTCGAGGGCCTGACGATCCACGCCGTCGAGCGCATCGAGGAAGCCATCGACCTCGTCCGCACCTTGTGAGGCCCGTATGAGTCCGCGCCTCGGCTGGCTGCTGGCGGCGGTGTTCGCGTTCGCGACCTGGCGCGGCTACGGGCTGCCCGGCCTCGCCTTCGCGGCGAGCGCGATCGTGTTCTGGCTGCTGCTCACCTTCAACCGCGCGGTCCGGGTGATGAAGAACGCCGGCGCCTCGCCGGTAGGCCGGGTGCCGAGCGCCGTCATGTTCCATGCCGCGCTGCGCAACGGCATGACGATGCTGCAGGTCGTGTCGACGACCAAGAGCCTCGGTCGCAAGCTCGGCGACGGCGATGGCGACGACGAATGGACCTGGAGCGACGCTGGCGGCAACGTCGTGACGCTGCATTTCGAGTGCGGCCGGCTGGCCCGCTGGCAGCTGCGCCGGCCCGACGAGGCGGCGACCTAAAATCGCCGCTCCTGTACCCCGATGGAGCGCCCCATGTCGATGGCCGACCGCGACGGAAAGATCTGGATGGACGGCACGATGGTCGACTGGCGCGACGCCAAGATCCATGTCCTCACGCACACCCTGCACTACGGCTGTGGCGCCTTCGAAGGCGTGCGCGCCTACAACACGGTGAACGGCACGGCGATCTTCCGACTCGAGGAGCACACCCAGCGGCTCTTCAACAGCGCCAAGATCTTGCGCATGAAGATCCCGTTCTCGTTCGCCGAGATCGCCGACGCGCAGCGCGCAGTCGTTCGCGAGAACAAGCTCGAGTCGTGCTACCTGCGCCCGCTCACCTGGATCGGTTCCGAGAAGCTCGGCGTCTCGCCGAAGGGCAACACGGTGCACGTGATGGTCGCGGCCTGGCCGTGGGGTGCCTACCTCGGCGAGGAAGGCATGCGCCGGGGCATCCGCGTCAAGACCTCGAGCTACACACGGCATCACGTCAACATCACGATGACGCAGGCCAAGGCGGTGTCGAACTACACCAACTCGATCCTCGCCAACATGGAAGCCACCGACGACGGCTACGACGAGGCGCTGCTGCTCGACGCCAGCGGCTTCGTCAGCGAAGGTGCCGGCGAGAACCTGTTCATGATCAAGAAGGGCGTGGTCTACACGCCCGACCTGTCGGCCGGTGCGCTCGACGGCATCACCCGCAACACCATCGCCGCGATCTGCGCCGACCTCGGCCTGAGGCTGGTCGAAAAACGCATCACCCGCGACGAGGTCTACATCTGCGACGAGGCCTTCTTCACCGGCACTGCCGCCGAGGTGACGCCGATCCGCGAGCTCGACCGCATCGAGCTCGGCGCCGGCTCGCGTGGCCCGATCACCGAGAAGATCCAGAGCGCGTTCTTCGACATCGTCAACGGCCGCAATCCGAAGTACGCCGAGTGGCTGACCCAGGTCTGACAAGGAGAGGGTGACATGGCCACCGGAGATGCGAAGAGCGCCGTCGTCGAGCTGCTCGCGGCCGAGCTGCAGGGTCCGGGCGTGGTGTTCTGCCCGAACCCGGTGATGCCGCTCTGGAGCAACCACCCGCGCGTCTTCATCGATGTTGCGTCCACCGGCGTCGGCAAGTGTCCGTACTGCGGCACCGAGTACCGCCTGAAGGCCGGCGAGAAGGCCGGCTCGTCGCACTGAACTCGTCGCCCGCGCGTCGTCATCCTGAGCGAAGCGAAGGATCTCGCCGCGTCGCACGAGATCCTTCACTGCGTTCAGGATGACAAGCAACACCCTCGTCGTCGCGCCGCAGTGGATCGGCGACGCGGTGATGGCCGAGCCGCTGCTCGCCGCACTCGCGGCGCGCGGCGAGCGGCTCACGGTGGCGGCGCTTCCTTGGGTGGCGCCGGTGCTGCGGGCGATGCCCGAGGTCGCCGAGATCGTCGAGCTGCCGTTCGCGCACGGTCGGCTGGATTGGGCGGCGCGTCGGCGAGTGGCCGCATCGCTGCGCGGCCGCTTCGACGCGGCTTACGTGCTGCCGAACTCGATCAAGTCGGCGCTCGTGCCTTGGCTGGCGCGGGTGCCGCTTCGCGTCGGCTACCAGGGCGAGGGCCGGCCGTGGCTGCTGAACCGGCGCTTGCCGAAGCCGGCCGCGCGGCCGCAGATGGTGGCGTACTACAGCGCCCTCGCCGGTACGGCGTTCGACGCGGCCGCGCGCCCCCGGCTTCGTCTCGACGACGCCGTCATCGACGCCGCGCTGGCTGCCGCGGGCCTCGTGCGCGGCTCGTACTGGGCGTTCGCCCCCGGCGCCGAATACGGGCCCGCGAAACGCTGGCCGGCCCGCCACTACGCAGCGCTCGCACGTTCGCTGCACGGCGCCGACGGTGCCATCGTCGCGCTGCTCGGCTCCGCTGGAGAAAAGGCGTTGTGCGACGAGATCGCGGCCCTCGCGCCGGGCGCCTGCCGCGTCCTCGCCGGCGCCACGACGCTGCTCGACGCGATCGCGCTGATCGCCGCGTCGGGCGGTCTCGCCAGCAACGACTCCGGCCTCATGCACGTCGCCGCCGCGTTCGCGTTGCCGCAGGTCGCGGTGTTCGGCTCGACCAGCCCGCTGCACACGCCACCGCTCAACGCCTTCGCCCGCGTGCTCTGGCTGAAGGGCGAGCTCGGCCTCGACTGCATGCCCTGCTTCGAGCGCACCTGCCGCTTCGGCCACTACGGCTGCCTCGAAGGCGTCGCGCCAGCGCGGGTCGAGGCGTCGCTTCGCGACGCAGCAAGCGCCAGCGGGGCGACAACGCAGCCCTGACCCGGCAACGCCGGGAAGTTCACGCCTTACAGCGTGAACTTCCCGGCGTAGACGATCGGGCCCTTGGGCTTGCCGTCGGGCGATCCGCCGGCCTGCTCGACGGTCACGGCGAGCGTGTCGGCCCCGGCCAGTACCTTGGCGCGCAACGCCACGGTGCCGCTGCCGCCCGGCAGCACGCCGAGTGATCGTGGCGCGCCCTGCTTCGGCACGGCCCAGAGTTCGAGCGAACGATCGCTGCGCAGCGCCACCGGCGTGATGGCACGCGTGACGAGGCTGGCGCCGTCGCCGCTGATGCTCGCGACGATGCTGCCGCCCTGGACGCTGCTGGCCGCCGCATCGGTGGCGGCGAGGACGACGACGACCGGCGGCGGCAGCACGCGCGGGCTGGCCAGCAGCGCCGCGAAGCCGATTGCGGCGACGCTGGCGAACGCGGTCAGGCCGCGCCAGAACGACAGCCGCCGCCACGCGCCCTCGGCTGCGACCGGACGCGAGCCGTTGCCGGCGCCGATGCGCTCCGAGATGCGCCGCCAGACGTCGCCCGAGGGCTCGACCGGCGGCAGCGACGCCGTCAGTGGCAGCAGCCGTTCGTGCCACGCCCGCACCGCTTCGCGCAAGGCCGGGTGCGCGGGCAGCAGGGCTTCGAAGCGGCGCCGCGCGCCGCCGCGCAAGGTGCCGACGCAGTAGTCGGCCGCGATTGCGTCGGCGAGGTCGGAGCGGCCGTAGTCCATGGCAGTCGCGGTGTCGGCGGTGGTCGCGGGCGCGCTATTCGCCGGGAAGGGCGTCGCGCTGCACGGCGCCCTGCAGGCAGCCCTTCAGCGTCATCAGGGCGCGCCGCACCCAGGACTTCACGGTGCCGAGCGGCTGCCGCAACTGCTCGGCCACCTCGACGTGGCTCAGGCCCTGGAAGAAGGCGAGGGCGACGCTCTGGCGCTGCAGCGCCGACAGCTGGTCCATGCAGGCCGCGAGCGAACGCGCGTCGCTGGCCCGGCTCAGCAGATCGAGCGGGCCCGGAGCATCGTCGGCCAAGGTGTCGTACACGCTTTCTTCCTCTCGGTCGCTGCCGTCGGCAGCGAGCCCGACGGTGCGGAATTGCGGTTGCGTCGACAGGCGGCGCAGGCTGTCGATGGCGCGGTTGCGGGCGATGCTGGTCAGCCAGGTGAGGGGCTGGCTCTGCGCCGCGTCGAAGCTGCTGGCCGCCCGCCAGACGTTCACGTACACCTCCTGCAGGATGTCTTCGGCCTGGGCTCTGTCGCGGTTGATACGCAGTACCACGGCGAGCAGATGCGAGCTGGTCCGCTCGTAGAGCGTGGCGAATGCCGCACGATCGCCGAGGCCGGCGCGTGCCAGGAGGCGTGAAAGATCGAGGCTGCGCTCGGACCACTCGCTGAGGTTTCTGACCATGGATAAGCGCGCCGGCCTTCCTACAATTCCAGCGCCCGGAAGGTTAACCGAAGAGCACGCATGGCCCGAACCAAGCCGCCCGCCCCCACGCCCGTCTCGCCCGACGAGATCGAGCTCGAGTTCTACGCCGCGATGCAGGGCGGCGACATCGAGCGTCTGATGGCCGTCTGGTCCGACGACGACGAGATCTCGTGCGTGCATCCGGGCGGCACGCGGCTGGTCGGCGCGGCCGCGATCCGAACGGCGTTCGAGGCGATGTTCGCCAACGGCAGCATCGCCGTCGAGCCGCATCGGGTGCGCCGGCTCGAGTCGCATTCGAGCGCCGTGCACAGCGTCGTCGAGCGCATCCGCGTCGGCCATGAAGGCAGCGAGCAGTTCGCGTGGGTTGTCGCCACCAACGTGTATCTGAAATCGGCCCAGGGCTGGCGGCTGGTCGCGCATCACGCCAGCCCGGGCAGCGCCAGCGAAGTTCAGGAAATTGCTGAAACGGCGTCGACGCTTCATTGATACGCACGTTTCGACGATGAACGACTACCGCTCCCCGCGCTGGCTGCCGGGCGGCCATGCGCAGACGATCTGGCCGGTCTTCTTCAGCCGCCGCTTCGACGGCGCCGCGCCGCGCTTCGAGCGCGTGCGCTGGGCTACGCCCGACGGCGACTTCGTCGACGTCGACTGGCAGGGCAGCGACCGCGCGGCGCCGCTGCTCGTGCTCTTCCACGGCCTCGAGGGCTCGTCGTCCAGTCACTACGCGCAGGCCTTCGCGGCGGAGGCGGCGCAGCGCGGCTGGCGCTTCGCGATCCCGCACTTTCGCGGCTGCTCGGGGGAGATCAACCGGGCACCGCGTGCCTATCACTCGGGCGACCACGAAGAGATCGGCTGGATGCTCGGCTGCTTTCGCGCCCTGCACGACGGCCCCGTCGTCGCCGTCGGCGTCTCGCTCGGCGGCAATGCCTTGCTGCGCTACGCCGAAGAGGCGGGCGGCGCGGCGATGCTGGCGCTGCGGGCGCTCGCAAGCATCTCGGCGCCGCTCGACCTCGCCGCCGGAGCCGACGCGATCGGCCGCGGCTTCGGTCGCCAGGTCTACACGCGGATGTTCATGCGCACGATGAAGCGAAAGGCGTTCGTAAAGCTCGGCCAGCATCCCGGCCTGTTCGACGCCGCCCGCATGCGCGCCGCGGGCGATCTGCGCGAATTCGACGAGATCTTCACCGGCCCGCTGCACGGCTTCGCCGGTGCCGACGACTACTACGCACGTGCCTCGGCCGGGCCGCAGCTCGGCCGCGTTGCGATCCCGGCCCTGGTGCTGAATGCGAAGAACGATCCGTTCCTGCCCGCCGCGGCCTTGCCGCGCGCCGGCCAAGTCGGCGGCCACGTCACGCTCTGGCAGCCCGAACACGGCGGCCATGTCGGCTTCGCCGGCGGGCCCTGGCCCGGCCACCTCGGCGACCTGCCGGTGCAGGTGGCGGGCTGGCTGGCGGCGCGGCTCTGACCCGGGCAGAGCGCGGCTAGTTGCCGCAGGCGGTATCCCAGTAGTCGACCACCTTTTCGTCGGGCAGGACGGTCGGCATCATCAGCATGCCTTCCGGCAGGCCCTGCGCCTGGTAGTTTTCCTTCAGCAGGTACCACTCGCCGCGCCAGCGGTAGATGAGGTCCTCGAGCTTCTTGATCAGCTTTCTCGCGTCGCCTCGATCGCTGTTTGGGATCATCTTGTCGCCGCCCTTGAGGTCATAGAGTTCGGCGAGCAGCTTCGACTGATCGACGTAGAAGTTGCTGCACTGCCTCAGCAGCCGCACACCGTCTTCGGCAAGCTGCTTCGGGTCGGCCACGGGTTTCTCGCCACCGAATCCCTTGACGGCAATCGCCAGCTTCTGGCGGCGCAGCTCCAGCCTCTGGACCATCTCCGCGCGGGTAGCGGTGTTGTCGAAGTCCTTGCAGGCAGCGATCTCCGACATCAGCGAGTCGCAGGTCTTCACGTATTCCTGGCATATGGCCTTGGCCTGGGCCGGCGTCTTCTTGCCGATCGCGTTGACCTTGCCGACCAGTTCGTCGTCGGTGACGATGTCGTAGTCTTCCTGCAGGCGGCGGATCGAATCGGGGAACTCGAAGGCGCTTCCCATCGTGGCGTGATAGCCGCCGCGCGCGATCCGCCGCACCGTCTCCAGGCGCTCGACGCTGTCGCCGCCGATGAAGCGCGTCAGCTGCTCAGCCACCACGGCGGGCGCGCCCTTGGCCTTGGCGATCTCGATGCCGGCCTTCCTGAGATCTTCCTTCTCGTCGACGCGACGGCGCAGGTCAATCCACGCCGGCAGGCTCCGGCAGGCCACGCCGCCGATCCGCTTCAGGTCGGCGTTGCTGAGCTTGAGGCCGCTCACGTCGTGCGTGGCCGTGTCGCTTTCCTCGCCGCCGGCCAGGCCGGTGAGAGCGCCCGTCTGCGGCCCTTTCCCGGCCAGCTTCTCCTTGAAGTCCTTGTCGCGCTTGTCGCGCGAGCGGCTGTTGTGGTTGTCGTTCAGGGTCGTCGTCAACGTGACCCTGCCGTGGCCCTGGCCGTCGATCTCGGCGACGGCGTCGTCGTTCTTCGAGTCGGCCCAGCCGACCAGCTTGCTGCCGATGTTGGCGTGCGCCACCACCGTCTTGCCGCCGAGCTTGCCGTCGGCGTCGGTCTTCGTCTTCTCGTCGACGCCGTGGCCCTCGCCCATGCTGAACACCTCGACGCCCGCGATCGACACGCCGGTGCTGAGACTGTGCGCATCGGATTGCCCTTCGGTCTGGCCGGTGACGGTGATCTTGCCCTTGTACATGCCGATGAACAGGGCGAACTGCGCCCGGCTGCGGCAGCGCTGGTAGGCCTCGAGGATCTTGCCGTCGGGATCGTTCTTCGGGTCGATGGTGATCGAGTAGCCGAAGCTCGTCTTGTGCGTGTTCGTCGAGCCGACGCTCACGCCCATGCCCAGCACCTCCATCGAAGCCGAGGCGTTCGTCTCCCGGCCGTGCTCCGACTCCGCGTCGACGTCGAGGCCGCCTTTGTCGTTGCGCTTGACGTCGAGCGAATTCGTGTCGGTGTCGGCCACGCCGTAGCCGACGCCGACGCCCTTGCCCCCGGCCTTGCCCGAGATGCCGCCGGTCTTCGATTCCGTCACCTTGATCGCGTCGCCGGGCTTGACGAGGCCGTCGGTGGCCTTTCGGGTGACAGCGTTGCCGCCCGGCTTGTACATCTCCCGGGCCACGCTCCAGCCCTGCTTCACGCCGGCGGCGATGATCGCGAACTCCTCGCCGGTCGCCGCGACCTTGCTGCCCTTCGAAACCTCGGCCAGCGCGTCGGTATAAGTGCCCAAGGCCTTCTCGTCGAGCATGTGCATGACGACCATGGTGTTCTCCTGGCTGCGCTTCACTTCGACGCTGCCCGAGGCCTTGGCGCCTTCCTTCTGGCCGAGTCCGCCTGAAGCGGCCACCGAGCCGCCGAAGCTCACCGTCAGCTTCACCGCATACATCGGCGGGTCGCCGCTCGGCTTGCCGATGTTGCACACCACGTTCGCGTGCAAGCCCGCCACCACGCCCGCCTGCCTGCCGCCCTTCGACGTGATCTTCCGGCCGCCTGCCAGGCTGCCGCCGGCGCCGATGCCGTCCTTGCCCACGATCAGGCCGCCGCTGGCCTTCTTGTCGGTCGTGCGCCCGGTCCCCGACGCACTGGTGTTTGTGACGCTGCTGCTGCTCGTCGCCGTCGCCTTGCCTTCGCCGCGCTCGAACTCGTTCTTCACGGTCGTGGCCGCGCCCGAGCCATCGAAGTTGACCTTCTTGACGGTCTGCGTCTGCGAGGCACCCTTGGCGCTGAACTCGCTGGCCCGGCCGTTTTCGAGCGACGATTTCCTGCCGTCGGGCAGCTCGACCTCGGTCTTCGTCGACCGGTCGATCGAGACCTTGCCGGTGACCGAAACGTTCGTCTTCTTCTCCTCGGAGGTGCGCACCGAGAGGTTGGCGCTCGTTACCTCCTTCTCCTTCGACTGCGTCGAGGTGACGCCATGCAGATCGACCTTCGAGGTCTCGTGCCGCTTCTCGACGGTGGCCTTGCCGTTCTCGTACGACGTGCGCGTGGTGGTGACGTCGCGCTTGAGGGGGTTCTCGTTGAACGAGTGCAGACCGAGCCCGGTGGTCTCGACCCGTTCGGCCACCTTGCCGCCCGCGCCGTTGCGGGCCAGCACGGCGACCAGTGCCTCGCGTTTGGCGCCTGCGTTGCCGATCGTCCCGAGGTCGGCCTCGATCTCCGCGAGGTCGCGCTCGGCTTCGGCTTTCTTCTTCGCCACCAGGGCCTGCCTGGCGGCAACTTGCTTCTTCGTATCGCCCTTGGCGGCAGCGGCCAGCTTCGCGAGCTGGGGCTCCGCGGCCTGGAGTTGCAGCAGGAGGTCGGCCTGCTGCTTGCGCCTGGCTTCGATCGCCGTCTGCAGGCGCAGCGCCTGGGCGCGCAGGTCCGAGGCGTCGCCCTGAGCCGCCGGTCCCGCCGCCATCGGCAGGAAATGCTTGGGCACGGGCAGCTTGAGGGCTTGAAGCAGGGACATGAGGGAACTCCGGTTCGCGGCGAGCGCTGTAATCATGGGGACCGCCCTCATGGAAGCGAAATCCCCGCGCCGAATCCGCCATCGTCGTGGCGAAATGAACGCTCCGAAACCGCGCAGAATCGCTCGATGGACGCGATCGTCGAAGCGGCGCTGAAGAAGTGGCCGAACGTGCCGCACTGCTACGGCTGGCTCGCCCTCGATGCTCGCGGCGACTGGTACATGCGCGACGACCGCATCCAGGCCGCCGGCCCGTTTCCGCGCGCCAAGGGCAGCCGCATCGAGCACGACAAGCTGCGCGAGTTCATCGCCCGCAACTACGCGGCCGACGAGGGCGGCCGCTGGTTCTTCCAGAACGGGCCGCAGCGCGTCTACGTCGAGCTCGAGGCGGCGCCCTTCGTGTGGCGGCTGGCGGCCGACGCCGACTCGAAGACAGGGCCGCGCATCACGAGCCACCATGGCCTCGACGCGACGTTCCGCTCAGCCCACCTCGACGAAGCCGGGCGGCTCTTCGCCGCCACCGACATCGGCTTCGGCATCGTCCACACACTCGACGTCGAGGCCGCGGCCGACGCGGTCGAGCGCGGCGAGTGGTTGCCGGAGCCGCTTTCCTTCGCCTCGCTCCAAGGCCGCTTCGGCTTCCGGCTCAGCCCGGCCGCAGCGCCTCAGCTGCCGTAGAAGACGTAGTCGGCTTCGTACGCGACCTGCTGGCGCTGTCCCTTGCCGGCAGCGTCGCAAGCGCTCGCCGGCGCGACGCCGCCCTTGGTGTTGAGCCGCTGGATGTAGGTCACGCCGGTCATCGCGCCGGCACCCATCGCCGCGTCGGTTTTCACGAGCTGCATCGGGATGTTGCCCGGCGCTGCAGGCGATACCGCGACTTGCTTGCCGGTGATCTTCGAGCCGTCGGCGGCCTCCCAGGTCGGGCCGGCGTAGTACTTGCCGACGTTCTTCCTGTCGGCGGCGTAGAGCGTCGCGACCGGGCCGACGAAGGCCCACTCGTACTGGCCCGCTGCGGCGGTCTTCTCGCGGCACTCGTAGGTGATCTGGCCAACGCCGGTCGTCGCCATCTTCATCGCGGTGCCGGCCGGCACCCGCACGGCTTCCGGCAACGAGGCGTTGTCGACTTTCATCATCATCGGGCTCATCGAGCAGGCCGAGAGCACGGTGACGAGGGCGGTCGTCGCGATGGGTGACTTCATGGGCTGGCTCCTGACGAAGGGGAAACAAGAGGTCGCGTGCCGCGACGCGGTCGCGCCTGCCGATACGGCGAGAGCGAGTCCACGGATGCAAGTCGACGGCCAACGCACCGGCTGCGCTGCCCAGGCGCAAAAAAGCCGGCACGAGGCCGGCTGTTTCCGGAGACCAGCCCTCGCTACTTCGCCGCGTTGACCATGTAGGTCACGACGGTCCGGATCTCGGACTCGCTCGCGGCCGAGCCACCCTTCGGCGGCATCGCGCCCTTGCCCTTAATCGCACTGGCCACCAGTGCGTCGATGCCCTGGGCGGCGCGGGGCGACCAGGCGGCCTTGTCGCCGAACTTCGGCGCGCCGGCGACGCCAGCAGCGTGGCACACGGAGCAGATCTGGGTATAGAGCGCCGGCGCTGCGGCAGCCGTGAGCGTGGTCGGCGCGGCGGTCGCTGCCGCGGTCGTGACTGCCGCGACCGCGACCTGGGTCGGCGCGCTCGCCGCGGCGGGGACGACGGGCGCCGGCGCGCCGGCGACGGCCGGTGTCGCCGGCAGGGCGGGCGCAGCGGCTGTCACCAGCGCCGGTGCCGTTGCCGTGGCGCTCGAAGCTGCGGCTGTCGGCATCGCCGGCTCGTCGAACTTGGCTCCGCCCCGGTTCGCCATGTAGACGACGGCGCGGCCGATCTCGAAGTCGCTGTAGTCGCCGCCTCCTTGAGGCGCCATCTGGCCCTTGCCGGCCAGTGCCGAGTGAAGCAATGCTTCGTAGCCGGTCTTGATGCGCGGGCCCCAGGCCTCGGCGTCGCCGAGCTTGGGCGAGCCGAGGAGACCGGCGCTGTGGCAGGCCGTGCACTGCGCCGCGAACACCTGCTCGCCGCTCTTCATCGAGGCCGGATCGGCCATGTCCTTCACGTCGACGATGCCGACCGGATGGATTCGGGCCGCGATCGCGGCATCGCCGAGCGCGTCGCTTCCGGCTGCGGGGCGCTTGTCAGAGGTGACGAACAGGACCAGCAGGACGATGCCGAAGATCGGCACCACGAACGCGTACAGGACGGCGAGGATCAGCTGCTTCGGGGTCTTGATGGGGCCTTCGTGCGGGCCGTCGATGTCGTTCGGTTCGTGCGCTTCGGTCATCAATTCCTCGGGGCGGTATCGGGTGAAGCGACGACAGGCAGCATGGCGCCGCCGGCAAGAAATCGATCGCGTCGAACCGCGAAATTATAGGGCCCGACACCCGCGCGACCGGGCTGGGCCGCGAGGCCGCGGATAGAATGCGAACCCGCTGCGCCCGTAGCTCAATGGATAGAGTACTGCCCTCCGAAGGCAGGGGTTGCAGGTTCGATACCTGCCGGGCGCACCAGTTATTGCCTGCGCTTGCGCCGTGCCACGAAGCCGAGCACTCCCAGGCCGGCCATCATCAAGACGTAGGTCTCCGGCTCCGGAACCGGGTTCTGGATGATGTCGGCGGTGACGAAGATGCCGTCTTCCGCCTGGCCCGGGAAGGGGCCGATGTCTGTGGTGACGAACGACGTGCCGTTCCACGAGATGTCGTAGACCTGGCCACCGCCCTCGCCTGTGACGATGGCGTGGCCGATGTACGGAATGAAGTCCGACGCTCCAGCTCGCTGGATATTGTTTGGATAGGAAGCGGCGTAGAAGCCTTCGACGGGGTTGCCGCTCGAGCCGAGATTGAGCGGCACGAAGCTGACCATCTCCGGAACGCGCAGGCCGCTGACGACTGTGGACCTCGCACCGCCCGGCGAGATGGCAATAAGGCTGCTCAGGCCCTCCGAAGCGACGAAGAGTGTGCCGGCTGCAAAGCTGCCGAACGCCTGCGGCGCGAAGCTGATGCCTTCGGCGTCGGCGCCCACCGAAGTCAGGAGGCTCGCGACACCGCCGTTGTTGACCTGGTAGACATTGCCAGCGTTGGTGGCAACGATCATGTTGTAGCCGTAGAGGCCGTACGGGTCGAATGCGATGCTGCGCACGCCGCCGACCATCCCGGACGCGAACAGGCCCTGCGAGGAACCGTTGTTCGCGAAACGATAGACGCTGCCCAGGCTTTCGTTGCCGGCATAGACGTCGCGCGGGCCGAAACCGCCGATGCCAAGCGAGCTGGAAACATACGTTTCGCCGCCCGCGAAGGCGGCCACCGGCGCGCCGAACGCCGTCACCCCGCCGCCGCTCAAGTTGGTCGAATAGAGCTGCTGGTTGAAGTAGACAGAGCCAACGAACCGGTTCCCGGCGTACGCGAAGCCGATCGTGCTGTTGCCGCCGACGGCGGCCGAGATCGAAGGGCCGGTGACGAACGTCGTGAATGTGGGCTTTGCGTACGCGGGCGAGGCCCACGCAGAGATGCCCATCGCAACTGCAGTGGCGGCCAAATGAAAGCGCATGAGTTCTCTCCCGGTGACGAAACCGGAACTCTGCGCCGATGGCCCGTCCATAGCAACAGCGCCCCCCGATTCAGGGGGGGGGGGGCGGAACTTTCCTCGACCGGTTGTTTGCGCGACGTCAGAGCGGCGACGCTGCCACCAGGTGCTCCGACAGGAACCAGACCTGCAACTCGTTGGTGCGAACGATGTTGCTGACGAGCAGGTCGTTGGTGCCCGAATCACCGGCGTCTTCGGCCTTGCCGGCGGCGTCGCGGGCGTACTTCAGGATCATGGTGTGGGCGTCGATCAGGCGCGACAGCTGCACCGACGCCGGCTCGCGGCCGCGCGGCGGCCTCGGGATGCGCGTCTCTTCAGCGACGTCGGCGGCCATCGCGAGCGAGATGCCGCCGAGGATCTGGACCCGTTCGGCGAGCATGTCGACGAGCTCGACCTGCGCTTCGAAGTGGGTGTCGAACAGCAGATGCAGCTGGTTGAACGTCGGCCCCACGACCTGCCAGTGGTGCTTCTTGTACATGTCGCGCAGCGTGATGCTGTCGGCGAGTGTCTGGTTGAGCGAGGCGATGCTCTTCTTCACCACATCGCTCGGCATGCCGTGCGGCATCGGCACCACTTCGCCGAAGCGCTGCGTCTCGCCGGATTTCAAGTGCAGGCTGGGCTCGACGGCGGCGTGCGCGGCGTCGACGCCTGACTTGCGGGAGCTGTTCTTCGGCAATGACTTCTTGCTGGCCATGATCGTTCCTCGGTCGTTCGTTGTGGGCGGCTGGGGCGCGAAGGATCACGCGAACCCCGACCCGCAACCATAGCGACTTTCGATTCGCGGGCCGGCCGAGGGGGCGCCCCGCAGCGCATCGAGCGGCGCGCTCCTACAGCGAGTCGCGGGCAACCGGCAGTGCCGGTCGCCCGCGCCGCGTCAGATCGCCGTCGAGGTCGGTGCTGCCGGCAGCGGCACGCCGCCGGGGCCGGCCGTGAAGGTCAGCGGCGAGACCGGGTCCTGCTGGCCGACGCCGGGCTTGGACCAGTCGCAGACGCCGCCGGAGAACACGGCGTTGAGCCGCACCAACTGCGCTGCCGAAAGGGTGATGCCGGTGTAGTCCGCGGCGAGCAACGGCTTCAGCTGGCACTTCAGGATGCTCTCGGTCTGCGGGCCGCCGGCGGCCTGGTGCGGCGAGGTGAAGAAGGCGAGCTTGACGTCGGCGTCGCAGGTCGCCTTGTCGGTGATCGGCGTCGCGAAAGCGACGTCGGTCGACAGATAGCAGAAGTCGACCGCCGCCGCCGGCTTGGCCGCAATCACCTGCGCCTGCGTACGCGCGGCATTCAGCGTCGCCTTCGGTGCGCTCGTCAGCAGGCCGGAGAGCCAGCTGTCCATGGTCGTGAACGACTTCGTCGTGATCGCCGCCACCTGCGCCGGCGTGACCGGGTACAGGCTCGTGCCGTAGCGCCAGATCACTTGATTGGCGTGACTGCCCGCGTCGGCATCGAGGCGGGCGCGTTCCTCGAAACTGCGCCAGTTGAAGTGGATCGGATTGCCCGGAGCTTCGTCGTAGCCTCGCGAATCGATGATCGCGACTTTGCCGAGGTTCTTGCCGTTGGAAACGATGCCCGCCTTGTAGGCGATCGGCAGCGCCGCCGCGTCGGCCACGGACCTGGCGGCGACGAGATTCGAATCGGCGTCGGTGCCGCCGATCTTCTCGTTCAGAGTCACGAACTCCTCGGGTGTGATCGCCGCCGCCAACAGCGCCTTCAGACCGTACTGCACGCCGACGTTGTCGGTGGTGGTCAGTGCCCGCAAGCTGGCTCCGCCGGGCAGGCCGGTCGTCGTGCCCCACACGGCAGCCGCGAGGTCGGGATCGCCGCAACGGGTTCCGGTCGGGTTCGTCACCGGGTCGTAGGCGAGCGCGGCCGGCAGCTTGCAGTTGTTCGTCGCCGCGCCGAACGGAGCGATCGCGCCGGTGACCGGGTCGACGACCGCCTGCACCACGTAGTTGCCCGGCTTGTTGTTGGAGCCGAACGAGTTGTTCCAGCCATGGCAGCCGTACTTGTCGCGGTGGCCGTTGATCGCCGTCTTCTTGGCGTCGATTTCGGCTTGCGTCTTGCCGGCCATCAGTGCCGCCCATTCCGGCTTGACGTAGAGATTGACGAGCAGCACGCAATCGGATACCTCGAGACCGGTCGTGATCGCGTCGGGGTAATCGCAAGCGACTTGGAGGCCGTCGAGCAGGCCCGGATAGATCGTCGCGACCGTGTTCTGCTGGATCGAGCCGCCGGAGCAGCCGTTGGCCATCGTGAACTTGATCTCGCCGTAGTTGTCGACGATGTGCTCCTTCATCATCATCGTCGTCTCGGCGACGAGGACGCGGTTGGAGTTGTAGAGCGAATCGGTGATGCTGTTGTCGACAACCATGTAGCCGAGCCTGAGCGCGACGTCGTCGCTCGCCCGCGGGTCGTTGAAGAAAGCGATCGCCCAGTTCTGCTCGCTGCGGAACTGCTGGCGCGGTTGGCCGGTCGAGGCGCCGTACGTGTACACCACCTTGCCGTTCCATTGCGGCTGCGGCGTGTTGGCCGTCCAGGCCGGCTTGGTCGGATCGAACAGCACCGCGATGTCGTAGATGCCGCGGTTGATCGTGCCGCGCTCGACGCGAACGATGTACGGCAGGGTGACGCCGGCCGAGGTGGTGGTCGACGCGACCGACGCCGCCGGCGTCGTGCCGGCGACGTAGGGCTGGAAGCACGAGAAGGCCGGCGTCGTGGCCGATTGGTCGGGCAGCACGAACACGCAGTTGCCGTCGGCCCCGGAATTGATCGATACCGGCGTCAGTGTGCGGTACCAGAGCTTGAACTCGGTGGCGATGTTGCACTGCGCGTCGGTCGCCGCCGTCGACAGGCCGCTGGCGTTGGTGGCCGGCGTGTTGCCGACCGCCGCGGTCGCGACCGGGGTGGCGCAGATCCATGGCGTCGTCTGCGATGCCAGCAGGACCGGGCCGCCGATATTGTGGTTGTTGATGACGAGCCGGGCCCCCTGGAAGGTGTTGCTCGTCGAAGAAGCGGTGATCGTGTTGTTGCCGTTCACGAGACCGGTGACGAGGCCGACGATGCGGCCATCGGCGCGGGTCACGAAGAGCGATGTGATGTCGGTGCCGTCGCGGTCGACCTTCAGGCTGGTCGCCGACACCGTCGACGGCACCTTGACCTCGACGAGCGCCGAGCCGCCGCTGACGAGGTCGGCGCGGTTCGACAAGGTGGTCAGCGTGGTGCCGCTGGCGGGACCGGAGTTGTTGTCATTGCCGCCGCAGGCGGAGAGCACGATCGAGAAGAGGGCGGCAGCGAACACCGCGGTGACCGGGCGTGGGAATTTCAAGGCATGTCTCCTGTGCGTCTGCCGGTCGAGGCCGACGGAGCGCGTTGTTGTCGTGAAGCGCAACGGCTCGCGTCGCTGCATGGCCCAGATTAAATGCAGCGGCGGCCGCCGCAATCAGGGCTAGTCACTAGAGATCGTGAGCACGTCGCTTGCCGCGCGCTTCGCTGCAAGGGCAACCGAGCGCGGCACCTCGATCTCGATGTCGAGCAGCATTTGCGCCATGCCCTTGCCGAGCGGGTCGAGCCGCCGCGATGCCGGGCCGCCGCCGTCGAGCGCGTCGTGGAGCAGGAAGTTGATGGCGGCGATGCCCGGCAAGTGGAAGCGCTCGACCCGGCCGCGAACGAGATGCGCGAAATGCGTGGCGACGCGCTCCGGCGTGAGACGGTCCCACAGCAGCGGCAACCACTCCGGGCGGCGGGCGACGACGCCGATGTTCGAGAGATCGCCCTTGTCGCCGCTGCGCGCCCACGCAAGTCGCACAAGTGCGACCTTCTCGGCCGGCTCGCTCGCCCATTCGTCGAGGAGCGCGGACACGGCGGCGTCGGCCGCATCGGCCGTATCGGCCGTATCGGCCGCCTTCGGCACGGCGCCGCCGTGGCGCGGGGTCGCGACCGGGTGGTCGCGAGCGTCGAGCGTGAACGACGCCGGTGCGGCCGCCTTGTCGAGCAGGAAGGCGAGCGGCCGCACCAGCGGCACGACGCTCGGGCGGCCGCCGCCCGGCCCGGTGGTGCCCGGCGACCAAGACGTGCCGGCTGGCGCGATCTCGCGCGCGAACAGCTCGAGCGCGCGCTTGTCGGCGTGGTCGGCCACCACCCGCAGCATCACTTCGCGGGCGGAACGGGCGCGCGAGTGCGGCCCGTACATCGCCTCGGCTCCGAGCACCTCGACGTGGGTCGCCGTGAAGTCGGCGAAGCCTGCAGCCTTCAGCATGCGACGCGTGCGCTCCACGATCGCGGCACCGGTGCGCTCGGCCTTTCGGACCGCGTCGATGCCGACGATCACCAGCGCGCCGGCGACGCGAAAGCCCTGCTGCGTTGTCGCCGAGACCTTGTAGCTGTCGGTCGGCGCGAAGCCGCGCGCGCCGCTGATGCGAACGCGATCGGCGCCGTCCTGCACGAGCTTCACATCGCGGAAGTCGCAGATCACGTCGGGCAGCAGGTAGGCACCCGGATCGCCGATCTCGTAGAGCAGCTGTTCGGCGAGCACCGCCGGCACGACGAGGCCGCCGCTGCCCGCCGGCTTGGTGATGGCGAAGCTGCCGTCGCTCTCGCACTCGGCGATCGGATAGCCGATCCCGGCCCAGTCGGGCACCTGCCCCCAGTCGGTGAAGAGGCCACCGGTGGCCTGGCAGCCGCACTCGATGAGGTGGCCGGCGAGGCTGCCTCCGGCGAGCCGGTCGAAGTCGGTCGCGGCCCAGCCGAACTCGTGGATCAGCGGGCCGAGCGTGACGGCGCTGTCGACGCAGCGGCCGGTGATCACGATGTCGGCGCCGGCGTCGAGTGCGCGCGCGATCGGCAGCGCGCCGAAGTAGGCGTTGGCGCTGAGGACGCGCTCCGGCAGCGGCTCGCCATTGAACATGTCGCGCTGGCCGGCAGCGCGCAGTGCCTCGATCCGGCCGCTCACGTCGTCGCCCTCGACGACCGCCACCTTCAATCGCAGGCCGAGCTCGTCGATCAAGCGCTCCAGCGCCGCCGCGCAGCCGCGCGGATGGATGCCGCCGGCGTTGCTCACGACCTTGATGCCGCGAGCCGCCACCTCGGGCAGCACCGGTCGCATCGCGATGTCGACGAAGTCGGTCGCGTAGCCGAGCTCGGGCCGTTTGGCGCGCGCCGCGGCGAGGATCGCCATCGTCGTCTCGGCGAGGTAGTCGAAGACGAGGTAGTCGAGAGCGCCCGAAGCCACCAGCTGCGGCGCCGCGACGGCGCTGTCACCCCAGAAGCCGGAGGCGCCGCCGATGCGCACGATCCTGCCCGCCGTCATCGAAGCAGCGCTGCCCTTCATCTGACCCAGGGTCGGGCCAATGGCTCACCGACGAACAGGCCCTGGCCCGGCCACCGCACCGATTTCCAGTAGGCCTCGATCAGGGTGTCGCCGCCCTGGTAGCGGTCGACCAGCACGCTGGCACGCGGAAACTTTTCCGTGAAGTTGCAAGGCTCCTCCACGGTGCCGTAGCTGCCCGTCAGCCCGGCGGCCAGCCAGGCCGTGACGGGCATCTGGCCGCCGCCGTCGGGCAGCGCGCCGCCCGAGCTCGTGAGGTGGTCGGCGACCGCGCCGGGCAGGTAGCTATTGGTGGCGATCTGCGGCACCGTCACCAGGCCTGTGAAATAGAACATGACCCGCGCCTGGTTGGCGACCACGTCGCTGCCACTGCCGCTGGCGTTGTCGACGTAGTGCATCGTCAGCCCGGTGACGGTGCTGGCGGCGAGCATGCGGAAGTCGCCGGCGCGCACGCTGCGGGCGGCGTCGCTGGTGCGCATCAGCCAGGCCTGGCCGGCGTTGCCGCCGTTGCGGCTGCCGTTGGCCCAGGTGCCGTCGGCGGCCCTGCCGCGGTCGATGAGCGCTTGCGCTTCGGCCAGCGTGGCCGCGCCCAGCATCATCGACGGGCGCACGCCGTGGTCGGTAAACGGGCGGTGGCTGCTGCTGCCGTAGTAGGTCGTGGCGGCCGTGGCCACGCAGCCACCGCAATACCGCGTGTCGTAGCCCAGCGCCAGCGCGCTCGTGATGCCCATGCTGCAGGCGGCGCCGGCGATCGTCGTGCCGGTCACGCGCGAAGGCCGGGTCCACGTCACCAGCGTGGCCTGCACCCTGGCGGGCAGGCGGGCGTCGATGGCGGCCTTGAAGGTGGCGAAATCGGTCGCCGGCATGCTGTCGGTGCGCACCGCCACCGGCACACGCACCATGTTCGCTTCGGGTATGCCGCGCGCGAGCTGGTAGGCACGGCCGATGGCTTCGCTGGTGGCGTCGCCGGCGGCGATGAGCACCGCCATGTCCGCCGCCACCAGCGATGTGGCAGCGGCGGGAAACCGGTGGCCGCCCGAACCGCCGCCGCCACCGCCGCAGGCGGCCAGCAGTGCCGGGGCGAAGGCGAGCGAGGCGATGAGCTGGGGCCAGCAGAAGGTCATGGAGCGGGCAGGATGTTGTCGACGAGATCCTGCAATGTACGGGTGCGAGCCTGCGGCCGGGCCGGGGTCGAAGTGACGTTGGCGTTGCCGCGGGTGTCGCTAAACTGGCCCGCCGCTTCTACCGCACGGACCCCGAACGGTGAACGAACCCGACATCGCGAACCTGCCCGATCGCTTCGCCTCGATCGACGAACTCGACGAGTTCATGACGCGGCCGAGCCCCGCCCTCGTTGCCGATCTCGCGACGGTCGACGGCGACGTGATGATCCTCGGCGTCGGCGGCAAGATGGGGCCGACGCTGGCCCGCCTCGCCAAGCGCGCTGCGCTGGGCAAGCGCGTGATCGGCGTCGCCCGCTTCAGCGACGCGTCGGTGCGCGTCGGCCTCGAGGCCCACGGCGTCGAGACGCTCGCCTGCGACCTGCTCGACCGTGCCGCCATCGCCGCCCTGCCCGAGGTGGCCAACATCGTTTTCGCGGCCGGCCACAAGTTCGGCGCCACCGGCAATCCGGGCCTGACCTGGGCGATGAACACGCACGTGCCGGCACTCGTCGCCGAGCGCTTCGCGGCCTCGCGCATCGTCGCCTTCTCGACCGGCAACGTCTACGCGCTGAGCGCCGCCGCGGGCCCGGGCGCAAGCGAGGCGACGCCGATCGGGCCAGTCGGCGAATACGCCCAGTCCTGCCTCGGACGCGAGCGCATGTTCGAGTACTTCTCGGCCAGGCACGGCACGCCGGGCCGCATCTTCCGGCTCAACTACGCCATCGACATGCGCTACGGCGTGCTCGCCGACATTGCCGCGAAGATCCACCGTGGCGAGCCGGTCGACGTGACGATGGGCCACGTCAACGTCATCTGGCAGGGCGACGCCAACGCCCAGGTGCTGCGCGCCTTCGCGCACTGCACGGTGCCTACGAGCCCGATCAACTGCACCGGCCCCGAGACGGTATCGATCCGCTGGGCCGCGCGCGAGCTGGCAGCGCGCATGCGCCTACCCGTGCGCATCACCGGCGAGGAAGCGGCCACCGCGCTGCTCTCGAACACCGCGGCGGCGCAGGCTCTCTTCGGCCCGCCTTCGGTGCCGCTCGCGAAGATGCTCGACTGGGTCGCCGACTGGGTCGGTCGGGGCGGTGCGAGCTTCGGCAAGCCGACGAAGTTCGAGGTCCGCGATGGCACTTTCTGAAGCGGTCGCGATGGCACGGCTCGGAGCGGCGGACGTCGCTGCCGGACTCGCCCTGTCGGATGCGGCCGGCTGGAACCAGACGGCCGACGACTGGGCTTTCTTCATCGCGCACGGCCACGCGATCGGGCACCGCTGCAACGATGACGACGACAGCGACGGCCGCCTCGTCGCCACCGCCGCGGCGCTGCCGTACGGCGACGCGCTCGGCTGGATCTCGATGGTGCTGGTGGCGCCGTCGCACCGCCACCGCGGCCTGGCGACGGCACTGCTCGGCGAGTGCATGCAATGGCTGGCAACGAGCGGCCGCGTCGCGGTGCTCGATGCGACGCCGGATGGCGAGCCGGTCTATCGACGGCTTGGCTTCGCAGCAGGCTTCGCGTTCGCGAGGTGGCAGGGCGGGGGCGGTGGAAAGACGACGGCGACGACGACTTCCTCGTCGGCCGAAGCCGAGGCCGACCGCGCCGTCATCGTCGCGCTCGACGCCGCCGCCGGCTCTGCAACACGCGCGGCCCTGCTGCGCGACTTCCTGTCGCGCCCGGGCTCGCGCGCCTGGCTTTCGCCGCGCCGCAGCGGCTTCGTCATCGCCCGCGCCGGCCGCCGTGCCACTCAGGTCGGGCCGCTGATCGCGGCCAGCGAAGCCGAAGCGATCGCGTTGCTCGACACCGCGCTCGACGCCACTCCCGGCCGAGTCTTCATCGACGTCCCCGACCGCAGCGCCGTCATCACCGCCGCCCTCACGCAGCGCGGCTTCACGCGGCAGCGCCCGTTCGTGCGGATGGCCCGTGGCGATGGCTCGGCGCTGAGCCTTGGTGACCAGGCCCACGCCCTGGCCGGCCCGGAGTTCGGATGAACGTCACCGATCTGCGCGCCCGCCTGTTCGCCGGCCTCGCCATCCCTGCCCACCCGCTCGCCCTCGACGCCGACCGCCGCCTCGACCGCCGGCACCAGCGCGGCCTCGCCCGCTACTACCTCGATGCCGGCGCCGGCGGCCTGGCCGTCGGCGTCCACACCACGCAGTTCGCGATCCGCGAGGCCGGCTTGTACGAAGAGGTGCTGCGCATCGCCGCCGAGACGACACGCGACTGGCCGCGGCTCGGCGCTGCCGATGGCGCGCCGCCGCCGCTGCTCGTGGCCGGCGCCTGCGGCGCGACGACGCAGGCCGTTGCCGAAACGCGACTCGCGCGTGGCCTCGGCTACGACGCGGTGCTGCTCAGCCTCGCCGCGCTGAAGGGCGCCAGCGACGACGTCCTCATCGCCCACTGCGAGGCGGTGGCGCGCGAGCTGCCGCTGATCGGCTTCTACCTGCAGCCGGCGGTCGGCGGCCTCGACCTCGGCGCCGCCTTCTGGGCCCGCTTCGCCGCCATCGACAACGTCGTCGCCATCAAGGTCGCGCCGTTCAACCGCTACCGCACGCTCGACGTCGTGCGCGGCCTCGTCGCCGCCCATGCCGAGGAGCGCGTCGCCCTCTACACCGGCAACGACGATCACATCGTGCTCGACCTCGTCACGCCGATGCTGGCGATGCGCGGCGGCGCGCCCGTGGCGGTGCGCTTTCGCGGCGGCCTGCTCGGACACTGGTCGGTGTGGACGCACTCGGCCGTGCAGCTGCTCGCGCGCTGCCAGGCCGCGGTGCGCGAGGCCGAGGCCGGCGGCGCGATCCCGACCGAACTGCTCGCGCTCGACAGCCGCGTCACCGACTGCAACAGCGCTTTCTTCGACGTCGCCCACGCCTTCGCAGGCTGCATCGCCGGTTGCCACGAGGTGCTGCGCCGCCAGGGTCTGCTCGAAGGCGTGTGGTGCCTCGACCCGCACGAAGGCCTGAGCCCGGGCCAGCGCGAAGAGATCGATCGCGTCTGCCGCGAGCATGCCGACCTCGCCGACGACGCTTTCGTCGCCACCCACCGCGAACGCTGGCTCGCCTGATGGCCGCGCCCGCACTCGCTCCCAAGGTCAAGGTGCTCGGCGTCGAGGCCTTCGAGCAGCCGTTCACGTTGCGGATGCCGTTCCGCTTCGGCGTCATCACCGTCACCGAGGGCATCCAGGCGTTCCTGCGCGTGCACGTGCGCCTCGACGACGGCCGCGAAGGCTTCGGCTACGCGGCCGAGATGCTCGCCGCCAAGTGGTTCGACAAGAACCCGGCGCTGAGCGATGCCCAGAACCAGCATCAGCTGCGGCGCTCGATCGAGCTCGCGACCGAAGCCTATTGCGGCGCGCCGCCGTCGACCGCCTTCGAGCTGTTCGCCGACAACTACCGCCACCAGATCCGCGCCGGCCGCGAGCTCGGCCTGCCGCCGCTGGTCGCGAGCTACGGCAACGCGCTCATCGACCGCGGTGTCATCGACGCGCTGTGCCGCCTGCTCGGCGCCAGTTTCTGGTCGGCGATGCGCAGCAACGTCGCCGGCATCGTGCCGCACCCCGTCATCCCCGACCTCGGCGGCTTCGACTTCACGGCCTTCCTCGCCGGCCTGCAGCCGGCGCAGACGATCGAGGCGAGGCACACCGTCGGCCTCGTCGACCCGATCACGGCCGGCGACCAGACCGACGCCACCCGCGTCGGCGACGGCCTGCCGGAAACGCTCGACGAAGTGGTGAGCGCCTACGGCCAGCGCTGCTTCAAGCTCAAGGTCGGCGGCGACCTGCGTGCCGACCTCGACCGCCTGGTCCGGATCGCGAGCGTGCTCGACAGCATCGCCGGGCCGCTGCACATCACGCTCGACGGCAACGAGCAGTACGACGACGTCGATTCGGTGATCGCGCTCTGGAGCGCGATGGAGGCCGAGCCGGCATTGCAGAAGCTCTGCGCCTCGACCCTCTTCATCGAGCAGCCGATCAAGCGCGCGGTCGCACTGTCGCGCAGCATCGCGCCGCTGGCGCGGCTGAAGCCGGTGATCATCGACGAGTCCGACGGCGAGCTCGACTCTTTCGTCTGGGCGCGCGCGCTCGGCTACGGCGGCGTCTCCTCGAAGGACTGCAAGGGCTTCTACAAGTCGCTCGTCAACCTGGCGCGTTGCCGGCTCTGGAACGCCGAGGGCGGCGAGGGCTCGTTCTTCCTGTCCGGCGAGGACCTGACGACGCAGGCCGGGCTCTCGGTGCAGCAGGACCTGGCGCTGGTGTCGCTGCTCGGCCTGGCCGATGTGGAGCGCAATGGCCATCACTTCATCGATGGCTTCGCCGGCCGGCCGGTCGCCGAGGCCGAGGCCTTTCACGAAGCCCATCCCGATCTCTACGACGCCCACGACGGCCGCGTCCGCCTCGCCATCCGCGAGGGCCGGCTCGCGCTCGGCTCGCTCGAATGCGCCGGCTTCGGCAGCGCGGTGGTGCCGGATCTGTCGGCCACGGCGCCGATGGTCCGCGCCGAGTGGCCGCCATGACCGACTACGAAGCGCACGACGGCCTCGGCCTTGCCGCGCTCGTCCGCCAGGGCGAGGTCGGCGCCGGCGAGCTGCTCGAGACGGCACTGGCACGCGTGGCATCGCGCAACCCGCAGCTCAACGCCGTGGTCACACCGCTCTTCGACGCCGCCCGTTCCGACATCGCTGCCGGCCTGCCCGCGGGACCGTTCTCGGGCGTGCCCTTTCTCGTCAAGGAGCTGCTTGCCGGCGTGCGCGGCGCCGCGACGACGAATGCATCGCGCCTGTTCGCGGCCAACATCGCTGTGGCCGACAGCGAGCTCGTCGCCCGCTACCGCCGCGCCGGCCTCGTCGTCGTCGGCAAGACCAACTCGCCGGAATTCGGCCTGCTGCCCGTCACCGAGTCGGCGCTCTACGGCATCACCCGCAATCCGTGGGATCCGACGCGCTCGCCCGGCGGCTCGAGCGGCGGCTCGGCGGCCGCAGTCGCCGCCGGCATCGTGCCGGTCGCGCACGCCACCGATGGCGGCGGCTCGATCCGCATCCCGGCCTCGTGCTGCGGCCTGTTCGGTCTGAAGCCGACGCGCGGCCGCATCAGCTTCGGACCGGAGGTCGGCGAAGGCCTGAGCGGCCTGTCGACGCAGCACGTCGTCAGCCGCAGCGTTCGCGACAGCGCCGCCATGCTCGACGCCACCGCCGGTCTCGCACCCGGCGACCCGTACGGCGCGCCGCCGCCGCTGCGGCCCTGGCTCGACGAGACGCAAGCGCCGACGGGCCGCCTGCGCATCGCCTTCGCGCGGGCCGCGCCGACCGGCGTGCCGATCCATGCCGACTGCGTCGCCGCCGTGCTCGATGCCGCGGCGCTCTGCGAATCGCTCGGCCATCGCGTCGACGAGGCCTCGCCGTCGTGCGACTGGGCCGCGCTTGAGCGCGGCTTCGCCACCGTGTTCGGCGCTCATGCCATGGCCAACATCGCCCGCGCCACCGGTGGGCCGATGCCGGCGCAAGGCGAGGTCGAGGCGCTGACGTGGGCCGTCGCCGAGCACGCGCGCCGGTTGAGCGCGGCCGACCTCATCGTCGCCCTGCACGGCCTCAGCCGCGAGGCGCGCCGCATCGCCGCGTTCTTCGCCGATGTCGACCTCTGGCTGACGCCGACGCTCGCTGCCCCGCCTTTGCCGCTCGGCCACTTCGAGTCGCTGCCGGTGACGGCCGCGTCGTGGGCGAAGGGCTTCACCGACCATTGCCCGTTCACCTACCCGTTCAACGCCAGCGGCCAGCCGGCGGCCTCGCTGCCGCTCTACTGGAACGCAGGCGGCCTGCCGATCGGCGTGCAGTTCGCGGCCCGCCACGGCGACGAAGCCATGCTGTTCCGCATCGCCGCCCAACTCGAGCAGGCCCGGCCGTGGTTCGCACGGCGGCCGCCCGTCGCCGCATGAAAGGAGTGCGCATGGACGGGTTCGACCTCGCCTTCTATCGCCACCATGGCCACGTCACCGTCAACGGCGTCTTCACCGCAGCGGAGACCGACGCCGTCGTCGCCGACATCGAAGCCTGGGGCGAGAGCTTCCTCGCGGCGCTGCCGGAGGATCAGCGCGCCTGGTACGTGGATGGCGGCGTGACGGCTCGAACGGTGCTGAGGAAGCTCGACAACCCGCATGCGCACCGGCCCGTCGTGCAGGCACTGGCGCGCTCGCCGGCGCTGATCGCACTCGTCGAGCAGTTCCTCGGCGCCGGCGTCTCTGTCTACTTCAGCCAGATCTTCTTCAAGCCGCCCGAGGGCGGCGGCCCGAAGCCGGCGCACCAGGACAACTTCTATTTCGGCCCGACCGAGATCGAAGGCGTCGTCACCGCGTGGATCGCACTCGACGACGCGACGCTCGAGAACGGCTGCCTCTACTTCGGCGACGGCACCAACCAGGGCCCGGTCTATCCGCACATCGCGCCGGCCGACGAGCCGTTCAACCTGCAGTTGCCGCCGGCCGTGCTCGACAAGCAGCCGATGGTGCCGGCGCCGGTGCGGAAGGGCGGCGTGAGCTTTCATCACGGCAACACCTTCCACCAGTCGGGTCCGAACCACAGCCCGAAGTGGCGGCGCGCGTGCGCGCTCCATTTCGTGAAGAACGGCGTCGAGTTCGCGACACCGGCGCTGCCGTACGACCACGCGCTGAAGCTGCGCGTGAGCTGAACAGGGCTGCTACCGGATGCGCCTCGAACGGCGCCGGCCGAGCGCGGCCACGGCGGCCAGGCCGGCAAGCATCAGCGCATACGTTTCTGGTTCTGGCACGGCCCCGACCACGACGTCGACGGTGAGGGGCGTCATCGTGCCGTTGAATGAACCATCGGCCGCGAAGGTGAGCCCGGTGATGAATGCCGTCGGGTTGCTCGGATCGAGGCCTGCCGAGGTTTCGATGCCGGTCACGGTGAAGTCGCTGACGCCGCCCGAGCCGAAAAAGAACTGCTGGTCGTGCAGCACGGCGACGGAGTGCATGCCGGCGGCGTCGGCGAACGTCAGCGTGTAGAGGCCGTCGCCCACGTTGGGCAGGAGAACGGACCTGAAGTTCGGGTCACCGCCGGCAGTCAGATAGTGATAGCCGACGGCGACCAGCGGGTCGATGAAGGTAATGTGGCCCGGACCGACATTGCCGACGCTAAAGCGATAGACACCGTCGGCACCGATCGTCGGCAGCGCCACGTCTTGTGGCACATTGCCGCTCAAGGGCGAGAAGTTGAAATACGAGTTCGATCGCGACAGGATGTTGCTGTTGTTGTTGTTGACGAGAGGACCATGGTTGCGTGTCTCGATGACCTGGAAGTTGATGGCGTAGTCGCCGCTTGTGGTCAGACCGATTCCCGACGGCAAGGTGAAAGACGTGGCGTTGGCCGTGATGGCCGTCGAATAGATGATGTCGGCTGCGCCGGTGCCCGAACGCAGCCGGTCGCGGTCGAAGATGTTGATGCGAAACGCATCGGCAGTGAAGCCGGGCTGCAGCTGCCAGGAGATCGTCGGTGTCAGGCCGGTGCCGGACAGCGTGACCGAAGTCGGGAACGGGATGGGGTTGCCGGCCGCACCGGTCACTGAGGGCCCCATCACCAGGAGCGACTCCGCTCCCCGCGTGAAAGTGAACTGCCACGGGTCGAGTCGAGCTGCGTTGTAGGCGGTTGCGTTGGCGCAAAAGCCGGCGTTGACGGCCAAAGGGCCGCACGGGCTCGCCGTGCTGACGAAACCGGTCGCCGATCGGGCGCCGAGTGTCACGTTGACTGAGCCGCCGACGACGTCGGCGCCGTACTGCAGGCGATCGCCCGACGTCACGCCGACATTGTTGGCGCCGCGGTTGTCGCGAAACATGTTGAGCGTGCCGGGCACCAGCGTGATCTGGGCGGCGGCGGGCGCCACAGCGGCGAGCGATGCGAGAGCCGCAAACCACGAGAACACGGTGCTGGGTCGCATGAAGGCACTCCTCGTCGGTTGTGTGGCTGATCGGGTCTCATGGCCGCCGGACCATGAAGCCGCGTCGCATTCTGTGATCGGGAGTGACTTCGTACAAGGGCTGCTCCGGAGCTTCTGACCCCCCTGTTTACGGGGGTCGGCGCATGCTTCTCGCACAAAGTGATGACGCGCCGCTTCAAGAGGCGGGTTCACTCCATCCCGAGCAGCTTGTAGATCCTTCGCGTGTAGACGCCGAACGCCTCGTGCGTCTTCATGTCGAGCGTGCGCGGATACGGCAAGTCGATGAGGAAATCGTCCGCCATCTTCGCCGGCCCCGCGGTCAAGACGACGACGCGCGAGCCGAGGAACACCGCTTCCGAGATGCCGTGGGTCACGAACAGGATGGTCTTGCCCGACTCCTTCCAGATCCGCAGCAGCTCGAGGTTCATCTTCTCGCGAGTGAGTGCGTCGAGGGCGCCGAAGGGCTCGTCCATCAGCACCAGCTTCGGGTCGTGCACGAGCGCGCGCGCGATCGCGGCCCGCTGCTGCATGCCGCCCGAGAGCTCGTAAGGACGTTTGTCCTCGGCGCCGGCCAGGCCGACGAGCTTGAGCAGGTCGCGGCCGCGCTCGCGGCTCTCCTTCACGGCCAAGCCGAGGATCTCGGCGGGCAGCAGCACGTTGTCGAGGATCGTCCGCCACTTCAGCAGCAGCGGCTGCTGGAAGACCATGCCGATGTCTCTCGCCGGATCGAACGGATTCGCGGCCGAGCCGATGCGCACCGTGCCGGCGTCGTGCGGGTGCAGGCCGGACAGGATCTTCAGGAGCGTGCTCTTGCCGCAGCCCGAGGGGCCGACCAGGCAGGCGAGCTCGCCCGGCATCACATCGAAGCTGGCGTTCGAGATCGCGAGATGCGCACGCGCGCCGCTGCCGTAGGTCTTGGCGACGCCGTCGAGATGGATGAAGGGCTCGGTCACGGCATCGCGCGCCGGGCCGCCCCAAGCGCGATGCGCGCCCCTTCGGGGGGCGAACGGAGAGAGCGGGGGGGCTTCATGACTATCCGACGCGCGCATCGGGCACGACGAAGGCACGCTCGAGCAGCAGCACGGCGCCGTAGAGCAGCATGCCGATCACCGTGATGAGCAGTACCGCCATGAACATCGCCGCGGTGTCGAGCGTGACCTGGACCTGCAGCATCAGGTAGCCGAGCCCTTTGTCGGAGCCGAGGAACTCGCCGACGACGGCGCCGGCGACGGCAAGGATGGCGGCCACCTTCATGCCCGAGAAGATGTACGGCAGCGCTCCCGGCAGCTGGATCTTGGTGAAGATCTGCCAGCGCGAGCCGCGCAGGCTGCGCACCAGGTCGAGCAGGTCGGGCTCGACCTCGCGCAGGCCGCGCACGGTGGTCAGCAGGATCGGGAACACGCAGATCGAGAACGCGATCATCATGTTCGGAACGATGCCGTACTTGAACCAGACGATGATGAGCGGCCCGAGTGCGACCTTCGGGATCATGTTGAGGCTGACGAGCAGCGGCATCATCAGCGCCTCGAGCGGCTTCGACCACGTGAACGCCAGCGCCAGCAGCACGCCGGCGACGAGCGCGAACAGATAGCCGCCGAAGATCTCGGTCGCGGTGACGGCGGTGTTGGTCCACCACTGGTAGTTGCCGGCGAAGAGCGTCTTCGCGGTGTCGACCGGCGACGGCATCACGAACTTCGGCACGTCGCCGAACTTCACGAACAGGTACCAGACGAGCAGCAGCGCAAGGTGCGACGCCACCGCCATGGCCATGCGCGTCCTGCGGTCGTTCGGGAGGTTCATGGCCGGGGGCGGTGCGTCGGAGCCGGCCGATGATAGGGCCAGCATCGGGGTGAATGCTCTCCTCGTGCGGGGTGTCCGGTTGCTAGACTTTTGCCGTCTCTCGCACCCGGTCCAGGAGCCACGACATGATCTCGTTTCGCCGCCTCGCCCTTGCCTGTGGTCTCGCCGCCGCGAGCTGCGCGCCGCTGCCCGCGATGGCGCAGCAAAAGCTCGACTTCATCCTCAACTGGGTGCCGGGCGGCGACCACGCGCCGTACTTCTACGCCAAGAAGATGGGCTGGTACAAGGACGCCGGCCTCGACGTCAACCTCGAACCCGGCAAGGGCTCGGCGGTGGCGGTCCAGAAGGTCGCGGCCGGCGCCAACCCGGTCGGCCTCGCCGACATGCCGAACGCGCTCACGTTGCGCGGCAAGGGCGCCGACACCGTCGGCGTGTTCAACGTCTACGCCAACTCGCCGCAGGGCCTGTACTGGCTGAAGAGCTCGGGCATCAAGACGGTGAAGGACCTCGCCGGCAAGAAGATCGGCAACCCCGCCGGCGACGGTGCCCGCACGATCTGGCCGGCGCTCGCCAAGGCCAACGGCATCGATCCGGCGTCGGTGACGTGGGTCAACATCGACGCCAACTCGAAGCTGGCGGCGCTGAAGGCGAAGTCGATCGACGCCACGACCTCGTTCTACAACATCCACCACATCTTCCAGCGCGAACTCGGCGACGACATGGGCTTCGTGGCCTGGAAAGACGCCGGCCTCAACACCTACGGCAACACCGTGATCGTCAACGGCGACTACCTGAAGAAGAACAAGGCGACGATCGCCGCGTTCGTGAAGGTGACGCAGAAGGCGTTCGCGTTCTGCGCCGCGACGCCGCGGCCCTGCGTTCAGGCGCTCATCGACGCCAACGGCGCGCTCCAGTTCGACAACGAACTGCAGAACTGGAACCTCGTCGCCGCCCTGATGCGCGACAAATATTCCGAGTCGGTCGCGCTCGGCATCCTCGACGATTCACGCATGGCCGCCGACTACGAGATCGTGAAGACCTACATCGGGCTCGACGCGCCTTTCGACGTCAAGGTCGCCTACACCAACGAGTTCCTCGATCGCTCGATCAAGATGCCGAAGTGAACCGATCGCGCATCGCCTGCGTGGCGCTGCGAAAGGCGCCGAGGTCGCTGCCCACGGCCACGAAGGTGGCGCCCATCGCGAGGTAGCGGCGGGCGTCGGCCTCGGCCGGGGCGAGGATGCCGATCGGCTTGCCGGCCGACTTGGCGGCATCGAATACCGCCGCGATCGCCGCCTGCGCGCTCGGGTGGTTCGGGTTGCCGAGGTGGCCGATGCCGGCGGCGAGGTCGGAGGGGCCGACGAAAATGCCGTCGACGTCGTCGAGCGCGGCGATCGCGGCCGCGGCGTCGAGGCCCTTCCGGCTCTCGATCTGCACCATCACGCAGATCTGCCGGTTGATGCCGGCGAAGTAGTCGGGCACGGTGCCGAAGCGGTTGCTGCGCTGCGAGACCGAGACGCCGCGAACGCCTTCAGGCGGATAACGCGTCGCCGCCACCGCACGGCGCGCATCGTCGACGGTCTCGACGAAGGGCACCAGGAAGTTGTAGAAGCCGGCGTCGAGCAGCCGCTTGATCTCGACCGCGTTGTTGCTCGACGGCCGCACCACCGGTGCGCTGGCGCTGTCCTTCAGCGCCATCAGCTGCGGGATGAAGGTGGTGACGTCATTGGGCGAATGCTCGCCGTCGAGCAGCAGCCAGTCGAAGCCGGCGATGCCGAGCACCTCGGTCGTGATCGGGTTGGCGAGCGAGCACCAGCAGCCGATCAGTGTTTCGCCGGCGGCAAGACGGCGCTTGAAGGAGTTGGGAAAGGGGCGATAGGCCTCGGTGTTCATCATCGTCTCCACGGTCATTCGATTCGCACGCCGCCGGCCGCCACGACCGCTGCCCAGCGCTTCTTCTCGCGCTCGAAGAAGGCCGTGAATTCGGCCGGCGACATCGTGTGGACCTCGGCGCCCTGCGCCGTCAGGCGGGCGCGGATCTCGGGCGAACGGATGATGCGCGTGAGCTCGGCCGAGAGTCGCGCGACCACCTCGGCCGGCGTCGCGGCGGGCACCAGCAGGCCTTGCCAGGTGCCCGACTCGAAGCCGGCCACGCCCTGCTCGGCGATCGTCGGCGCGCCGGGCAAGAGCGGCGCCCGCGTCGCCTTCGAGACGCCGATCACCTTGAGCTTGCCGGACTGCACGAAGGGCAGCGTTGCCAGCATGCCGTTCATGAGCACCTGCGTCTGCCCGGCGACGGTGTCGCCGATGGCCTGCGAGCCGCCCTTGTACGGGATGTACTGCCACTTCGCGCCGGTCGCCTTCTCGACGGCGATGCCGGCCAGGTGCGGGGCGCTGCCGAGCGCGGTGACGGCGAAGTCGAGCGGGTGCGTCTGCGAATACGCGACCAGCTCCTTGAGATTGTTCGCCGCCACCGACGGATGGACCACGAGCAGGTGCGGCGAGTAGGCCAGCATCGCCACGCCGCGCAGGTCCTTCTGCGGATCGAAGGGCAGCTTGGCGTAGACCGAGGCCGTGATCGCCAGGGCGCCGACGTCGCAGAGCAGCAGCGTGAAGCCGTCGGCCGGCGACTTGGCGACCGTGTCGGTGCCGGTGTTGCCGTTGGCGCCGGGCTTGTTCTCGACGATCACCGTCGTCTTCAGGGCCTCGCCGAGTGGTTGCGCGATGGCGCGGGCGATGATGTCCGAGGAGCCGCCCGGCGTATACGGCACGACGATGCGGATCGTCTTGCCGGGCCAGGCCTGGGCGAGGGCACCCGTCGAGACAGCGCCGAGGGCGACAGCGACGGCGGCCAGCATGGCAGTGCGGCGAATGACCATGGGATTCACTTTCGATACGTGACGGGCCGGCTCAGCGCACGAGCGCCGGCCGCTTGGCGTCGAAGCGCCAGTTCGGGATCAGGGCCTGCATGGCCGCCGCGTCGTCGCGGGCACCGAGACCCTGGGCGAGATAGAGCGCGTGGGCGCGTTCGACCTCGGCCATGTCGAGCTCGACGCCGAGGCCCGGCCGCTCCGGCAAGGCGATGGCGCCGGCCTCGATGCGCAGCGGTGCCTTCGTGAGGCGCTCGCCGTCCTGCCAGATCCAGTGCGTGTCGATGGCGGTGATGCGGCCCGGCGCCGCGGCGGCGACGTGCGTGAACATCGCCAGCGAAACGTCGAAGTGATTGTTCGAGTGCGAGCCCCACGTGAGGCCCCAGTCGCGGCAGGTCTGGGCGACGCGCACCGAGCCGGCCATCGTCCAGAAGTGCGGGTCGGCGAGCGGAATGTCGACGGCCTGCAGGGCGAGCGCGTGGCTGAGCTGGCGCCAGTCGGTGGCGACCATGTTGGTGGCCGTCGGCAAACCGGTGGCGCGGCGGAACTCGGCCATCACCTCGCGGCCGGAGAAGCCGGCCTCGGCGCCGCACGGGTCCTCGGCGTAGGCGAGCACGGCATGCTGGTCGCGCATCAGGCGAGTCGCTTCGGCCAGCGACCAGGCGCCGTTCGGATCGAGCGTGATGCGCGCCTTCGGAAAGCGCTCGTGCAGCGCGGTGACCGCCTCGACCTCGGCGCCGCCGGCGAGGACGCCGCCCTTCAGCTTGAAGTCGGTGAAGCCGTAGCGTGCCTCGGCGGCTTCGGCGAGGCGGACGATGGCGGCGGCATCGAGCGCGTGCTGGTCGCGAAGGCGCAGCCAGTCGTCGCTGGCGCGGTCGCCATCGCGATACGGCTGGCCACCACGCCGGCGGTCGCCGATATAGAAGAGGTAGCCGAGCACCGGCACGCTGCGCCGCTGAATGCCTTCGCCGAGCAATGCCGCGACCGGCACGCCGAGGTGCTGGCCGACGAGGTCGAGCAGGGCGCACTCGAGGCCGGTGGCGGCGTGGATCGTGGTTCGCAGGTCGAAGGTCTGGGCGCCGCGGCCGCCGGCGTCGCGGTCGGCGTAGTCGCGCCGCAGGTCCGCGACCAGGCTCAGGTGGTCGCCGATGCTGCGGCCGACGAGGTCCGGCGCAGCGTCGTCGATCACCCGGGCGATCGCGGTGCCGCCCGGCACCTCGCCGACGCCGGTGCGCCCCGCCGTGTCGGTGACGATGACGAGGTTGCGGGTGAAGAACGGGCCGTGGGCGCCGCTCAGGTTGAGCAGCATGCTGTCGTGCCCGGCGACCGGAATCACGCGTACGGAAGCGATCGCGGGCGCGCCGGACACAGGCAGTTCAGGCGAAGTCATCGTATGACTCGACCTGTCGCGAGCGGATCAACTGCCGGCCTGCTGCGCAGCTCGGCGGCGCCGCTCGCGGCTGTTCGCCAGATGCGTTCGCACGGCAGCGCGGGCGGCCTCGCTGTCCTGGTTCTCGATGGCGTCGAGGATCGAGCCGTGTTCGGCATTAACGCGCCGCAGATAGGCCTGTCGCTCGTCGGTCGAGGCGCTCGAGGGGTCGAGGCGGGCGCGCGGGATCGTCGTCGCGCCGAGGCTCTGCAGCAGGCTCGAGAAGTGCGGATTCTGGGTCGCCCGCATGATCTCCAGATGAAACTGGAAGTCAGGGCCCACTGCGTCGCGGCCTTCGCTCACTGCTTGCGTGAAGGCGATGATCGCCCCGCGCATGGCGGCCAGGTTCGGGTCGGTGCGGCGCTGCGCCGCCAGCCCCGCCGCCTCGACCTCGATGCCGATGCGGAGCTCCAGCATCGCGATCACGTCGTGCAGCGTCGACAGCTGATCGGCGCGAATGCGGAAGACCGCCGAGTCGACGCCGCCATGGGTCACGAAGGTGCCGATGCCGTGCCGCGTCTGTACCAGGGCGGCGGCCTGCAACTTCGAGAGAGCTTCGCGGATGACGGTGCGGCTGACTCCGAACTCGCCCATCAGGGCCGACTCGGTCGCCAGCTTCGCGCCCGGGCCGAGGCGACCGTCGCGAATGCGGTCGGCGAGGGCGTCGACGACGGTTAGCGCCAGGTTGCGCGGCCGCCGGACGCTGAGAGTGGGTGCGAGCCCCGGATCGTTCATGAGAACGGGTTGTACGACGACTCGCCCGCCGCTCGCAAGAGGAGTTGCGCCGATGCGCGGCTGGCACCGAGCCGCGAGCATCGGCGCCATGACCGCCCTGCCCGCTGCCGTTTCGACCCCTGCGTCGCCCGTCTTTTCGCGCCTGCTGCTCACCGGCGCGGCTGGCGGCCTCGGTCGCGAACTGAGGCCGCGCCTGCGCCGGCTGGCGCGCGTGCTGCGGGTCAGCGACGTGGTTGCGATGGCTCCTGCCGAAGCGGGCGAGGAGGTCGCCACCGCCGACCTGAAAGACGCCGCCGCGGTCGACGCCGTCGTCGCCGGCTGCGAGGCGATCGTCCATCTCGGCGGCATCTCCGTCGAAGGGCCGTTCGAGCCGATCCTGCAGGCCAACATCGTCGGCGTCTGGAACCTGTACGAGGCAGCACGCCGGCACGCCGTCAAGCGCATCGTCTTCGCCAGCTCGAACCACGTCACCGGCTTCTACCGGCAGGACGAGGTCGTCTCGCTGCTCGACCCGGTGCGGCCCGACAGCCACTACGGCGTCAGCAAGGCGTTCGGCGAGAACCTGTCGCGCTTCTACTTCGACCGCTACGGCATCGAGACCGTGTGCCTGCGCATCGGCTCTTCGTTTCCCGAGCCGAGAGATCGCCGCATGCTCGCCACCTGGCTCAGCTACGACGACCTCGAGCGTCTCGTCGTCGCCAGCCTCACCGCGCCGGTGGTCGGCCACAGCATCGTCTACGGCATGAGCGACAACACCACGACCTGGTGGGACAACACGCCGGCACGTCACATCGGCTTTCGGCCGAAGGACAGCTCGGAGCCGTTTCGCGCCGCCCGCGAGGCGAGCCAGCCGAGTCTCGATCGGCATGATCCGACGGTCAGGCTGCAGGGCGGCGGCTACGTGGCGATGGGGCCTTTCGAGTCCGGACCCAAGCGCTAGGACGTCAAGCGTGTTGCCTGATGCTCCAGAGCTTCCTGTAGCCGGATCAAGAGAGAAGAGTCTCCACGAGCCCGCACCGGTTCCGCGCCTAGCGAAACAGCAGTTTGATGGTCACGCAGCTCCTGCGCCATCGCGGTCAGAAAGTCGATCTGACCCTGCCTCTCTTCCCTGGCGTGGCCTTCCAGCTCTCGAGCATTCAGCCCCGAGATCACGAGCCTCTCATTCGACCGGCGCAACGCCTTGACCCGTTCGAGAAGCTCGTCAGAGGCAACATGGTCGGACTCGCGCGGCAGCGAGACAGGTTCGTTCAAGAGAGCCTCACTGTGCAGAGCAAAGCCGCCGCGGCCCCGCCGTTTCGAGCGGTATAGCGCCGTGTCGGCGGCGGCGATCAGGTCTGCAGCGCTTTGTCCGGCGATCGCCAAGAGGACCTTGGCTGCCGCGATGGCAGCGTCTGTCGAATCCGCAACTTCCGGCAGCAAGACCAGGAATTCATCGCCGCCGTGGCGGCTGACGGTGTCCGAGTCACGAAGGGTCGCGCCCATCCGCTTGGCCACAAGTTGAAGCACCTCGTCCCCGGCAGCATGTCCAAGTGAGTCGTTGATCTCCTTGAATCGGTCCAGATCCAGAAACAATACTGCCAACCGAGAGCCGCGCCGCCGCGCCAGAGTGGCTGCAGTGTCCAGACGATCGAGCATCACGGCGCGATTCAGCGTCCCGGTCAGCGGATCACGCTGGCTGCTCTGAGCCAGCTCATCGAGCTTGCCCGCCGCTGTCTCTGCGGCCTCCTCCGCGTGGAGTGCAGAAAGAACAAGATGGCCGTTTGCTGCGAGGAGCTCAGCCGCTTGCGCATGGGAAGGGGCGTCCTGCAGCTTCGTCAACTCTCGTCGCAGCCGGCAATCTCGACGCGCAAAGCGTCGGCTTGCTCATGCAGCAACGCGACCCCTCGGGCCGCCAGGGCGACCTCGTCGGCATTAACCGGTTCGTCTACGACGATCGATATCCGTCAGCGACCCGTGAGTGGTGATCGCCCCCAACTTGGAAGGTGACCAGTCCTCTATTCGGAGGGCGGAGTCGATCAACCGCAGGATTGCCTCCGGATCGATGGGCTTGACCACGTGGTGGTCGAAGCCGGCATCGAGGGCACGGGTTGCATCCTGCGAGCTGCCGTAACCCGTGACCGCGATCAGGGCCGGGCGAGGATCGTGCCGACTTTTGCGCATTCGCCGGACCACCTCGTAGCCATCGATCCCGGGCAAGCCGATGTCGCACAGCACGACTTGCGGCTTGATCGACTCGAAAAGGTCCAGCCCGCTCGTGCCGTCGAATGCGATGTCGACTTCATGGCCGGACAGACGCAGTAGATCAGCGAGAGTCTCTGCGGCGTCGACGTTGTCTTCGACCAACAGCACACGCGCCAATGCCGGTGCCAAGCCGGCGACCGCACGCGTCTGATCCGGCTTCGTCATTCCGTCGACGCAGGGCAGGGTGACGACAAATCGACTTCCCATGCCACGGCCATCGCTATGCGCAAAGACCGCCCCACCATGAAGCTCCACCATTCGTTGCACAACTGTCAACCCAATGCCCAATCCGCCCTGGGCGCGGTCGAGGGCGCGCTCGTCCTGGGCGAAGAGGTCGAACACGTGCGGCAGCGCCTCGGCAGAGATCCCCATGCCATCGTCGCGGACCTGAATTTCGACCCTGTCGCCCAGGCTGTGCGCCCGGATGTCGATCGCCCCACCTTCGGCCGTGTACTTGACGGCGTTTTGCAGCAGGTTATTGAAGATCTGCGCCAGGCGGACGGGGTCCCCATCCACAAAGATGGCCACTGGCGGCAACTCGAGCGTCAGGTGCTGTTTGCGGACGGCGATAAGAGCGCGGCAGCTTTCGACGGCCTGATCGACAAACTCAGTGACCGCTGTCGGCCGCCGTTGCAAGGTCACCTTGCCTTGGGTCACGCGGGAGACGTCGAGCAGGTCGTCGACCAAGCGGACCATGTGCTCCACTTGGCGGCGAACGATGCCAAGAACATTGCTCGGGACGGGCTTGCCATTCAGCCTGGAAAGTAATTCCACGGCATTGCGGATCGGCGCCAGGGGGTTTCTCAGTTCATGCGACAGCATGGCCAGAAACTCTTCCTGGCGCCGGTGTGCCAGCTGGGCGGCCTCGCGCAGCTCCTGGGCAACGAGCGTCGCCATGACCAGCTTTTCGTTCGCCTGGCGCAACTCGCCGTTTTGCGTCTCGAGCTCGGCCTTCGCCAGGTCGACTAAACGCATGGTGTCCTCACGCAGCCGGGCTTGCTCTTCGCGCAGGCCCAGCTTTGCTTCGCGATCCAAAAGTTCCGCGCCGCGCGCTTCGAGCGCTTCGACACGCTCTTGAAGCGCCTGGTCCATCACGCGCAAGGTGGCCTCCACCGTGGCAGCGGCTTCTTCTCGGCTCTCGACGGCTTGCTCGCGCGCTGACAGCGCATCGCTGCCCTGGGCTGGCTTGCCGTCCACGATCAGCTGGCCTTGTTCTCGGTTGTCAGCATGGCGGCCGGCCGGGGGTGGCCTGTCAACAGTGCTTCCATTCCCGGCCGCGGCGCGCCGATGACGATGCCTTCGCTGGTGATGTCGTACAGGCGCAGGGCGTGGCTGTGCGCACTGTTGCGAACCTTGACCACGGCCATGACGCGCTTGAGCTCGCCCCGCAGCTCGACGTAGCGCTGAACGATGATCGCGTCGGTCAGGAACGCAGCGCCATAGGGACTGAAGCGCAGATCGCTATAGCGGTCCTCGAGCTCCGAGACCATCAGCACCGTCGCTCCCATGGAGGTCAACACGGCGACCATGCGATGCAGCGACTCCCGAAAGTCCTCCCGAAAGGTCGGCGCCAGAGCCAGTTCGAACCCGGACAGCGAATCAATGACGACCCGGGTCGCACCGGTGTTGCGGATCATCTCGGTCAGCGCGTAGAGCGTCTCGTCGATGGAGAGATCAAGCGCACGCGTATCGATAACGCCGACATGACCGTCCGCGACGAGTTGGTCGAGGCGCGGGTTGTGTGTCTGGCCAGGGCTCTTCTCGAAGGCGGCAACCACGCCTTTTTCGGCCCCCTTGGCGCCTTCGGCAAGAAAAGCTGTGGCCAGTAACGACTTGCCAGAACCGGAAGGCCCCGCGACCAGCAGCGAATAGCCGGCCGGAAGGCCGCCACCCATGATGTCGTCGAGGAGAGGGGTGCCCATCAATAGCGGCGCTCGAGCTGTCGCATTTCTGTTCGACGAAGAGGTCTGCAAGGCTCCAGCGGAGAGCGTTCGCGGAAATACCTGGATGCCGGTTTCGCTGATTCGAAAGGTGTGCAGGCCGGCGACGGTTGCCTGGCCGCGGGATTTGGAGACCTGGATCTTGCGCACCATGGAGTTGCGATGCAGCGTCTGCATCATCAGCAAGATGCCGTCTGCAATCGTGAAGACCGGGTTGGCTTCGCTGTCGACGGTCATGTACTCGCCGATCAGAAACGTCGTGGCCTGCCAGGTCGTCAGGTGCATGCCGAGGCGCTGGACGAAGTGCTGCAAAACAGCGCCTTGCCCCATATCGATGGCCGCTTGGGCAACCGAACGAAACGAGTCGACGAACACGAGGCCGGGTTCGTAACGCTCCATCTCGTCGACGATGCGCTTGAAGACCAGGTCGAAGTCGCCCTTGATCACCTCGTCACCCAGATTGACGTATCGAATCGAGTCGTCGAGCCTGGCGACGTCGAAGAACGTGTACTGCTGCTGGTAACGCAGCATCTTCAGCGACGGCTCGCCCAGGACCGTAAAAAACAGCGCCTTTCGATCCGGGTTGGCGAGCGCAAACATGATCTGGTGCGCCAGCGTGGTCTTGCCCGCGCCGGGCAGGCCGGCAATGATGTTGAACGAGTACTCGGCCAGTCCTCCACCCAGCAGCGCGTCGAGTCCGGGGACGCCTGTTGGCAGGTGTCGTATGACGACCTTGTCACTCATTTCGTTTTCTCCTCAGGGGGCAGCGCGTCAGCCGTGATGCCCCAGGCTGTACGCAGCATTCGGTGTGTTAGCGGCATACCGATCAGCGATACCAGCAGGTCGGCGAAGGCATGCAAGAGCGCTTGACCGGCTTGCTTCGCTTCGGCGGGTGCGCGAGAAGCCAGATCGTTCTGAAGTGAGGCGAGTTCGGTCGTCATCTCGGAATCGGCTTCCGGACGCCTGAATGACGAGCGAGCCAGATGCAGGCTGCGAACGTACAAGGCACGTGTTGCGAACACGCCGACGAGTGGGCTCACCTCTGCAAGGACGGCCTTGAAACTGCGGACGGCCGCCGCTGCAACGGCCCCGGAGTCGGCACCTTCAGCCATGCCCTTGCCCAGGGCGTGCTCGATGATTTCTTGTCGCATCTCATCCCAGGGCCCGTGGTGCTGCGCTCGTGCCCTTGGCTTCTGCGAGTCTCTTGAGCATACGACAGGACTCATCGGGCCAGGAAGCTGGCGCGAAAAGCCAGTCAATCGCAAGAGCGGATCCAGTCCATGCTGAAACTTCTGCCGGCACTGGTGACTTGACGCATCTGCCGGCAATGTCGGAGGCTCGTCGGTGCCGGGGCTTTCTCACGCTGGGCATTGGCCTATCGCTTACTGCGCGACTTCGGGTGTACCCCGCGAATGAGGGAAGGGTTCACGCTTACGGCCCATGCTTTGCCAGGGGATTCCGCACCAACCGGTTCAAAACCAGGAATCCATCATGCCGAAACAGTTCTTCGCCAGATCCCCCATTGCCAACGCCGTGCAAATCGCTGCCGCGCTAACAGTTTTCGGCGCCACGGCGCCCGTACTTGCTTCCAGCCACCGTGAAGCGCCGGCCATCGCGATGAACCCGAGCGTCGACGGCACGGACCTCTACATGTTCCGCAGCTACGAGACTGGCCGGTCCGGCTACGTGACCATCCTCGCCAACTACAACCCGTTCCAGGACCCCCAGGGCGGCCCCAACTTCTTCCAGTTCAACCCCAACGCCCTGTACGAGATCCACATCGACAACGTCGGCGATGGCGTCGAGCACCTGACATTCCAGTTCCGCTTCACGAACACCTCGAAGCAGCAGGCGCTCATGGTCGGCGGCAAGTCGGTCAAGATTCCGTTGATCGACAGCGGCCCGTTCAACGGTGCGGTCAACCCGCCCACGCTCAACGTGCGCGAGACCTACACGGTCACGACGGTGGTCGGCAAGCGCCGCACTGGCGCAGCGGCCGCGATGACCAACATGAGCGGCGGAGCGACCACCTTCGACAAGCCGGTCGACAACATCGGCGACAAGACGTTCGGCAGCCCGACCGCCTATGCGACCTACGCAAACCAGCACATCTACAACGTCGACCTGAAGATTCCGGGATGCACCACGCCGGGTCGAGTGTTCGTCGGCCAGCGCAAGGAGCCGTTCTACATCGCCGTCGGCAAGATATTCGACCTGTTCAACTTCAATCCGCTCGGGCCGGAAGTCGGCGGCAACAACAACGACCTCGAAGGCAAGAACGTCAGCACGCTCGCCCTCGAGCTGCCGATCTCGTGCATCACGGCCGGGCCCGAGCCCGTGATCGGCGCCTACACAACCGCCAGCCTGCGTCAGGGTCGCCTGCTCGATGGCAACCCCGCCACCGGCTTGAACAAGTCGACCCGTGAAGGCGGCGCCTGGACCCAGGTGTCCCGGCTGGGCATGCCGCTCGTGAACGAAGTGGTGATCGGTCTCGACGACAAGGACAAGTTCAACGCGTCGAGCCCCAAGGACGACGCCGCCAAGTTCGCCGACTACGTGACCAACCCCACTCCGCCTGCGCTGATCCAGACGCTGTTTCCGGCCGTCACTGCGCCGACAAACTTCCCGCGCACGGATCTGCTCGCCGTGTTCCTGAAAGGACTGAAGACCCTCAATCGGAACACCACCAATCCGAACCCGGTGCCTTCGGAGATGCTCCGCCTCAATACGAGCGTCGCTGTCACGGCTCCGGCCGCACAGAACCCGCTCGGCGCTGCCGGCGGTGACCTCGCTGGCTACCCGAACGGACGCCGCCCGGGCGACGACGTCGTCGACCTGACCCTCCGCGTGTCGATGGGAGCGCTTTGCGTGCTGACCGGCCCGGCTGACACCTTCGGCGTCGGCTGCGGCGCAGCCAGTGCCCCTTCGGGCGGATTGGCGTTCACCGATGGCGTGCGCAAGACGGCCGCGAACTACGGCGTAACTTTCCCGTATCTGACGACGCCGCTGCCCGGCAATCTGAACCCGGCGCCGGCGGCCGGCACGACCTACCCGTAAGGAGACGACATGACACGACATCTGCGAAAGGTCGTCTGGTCCACTGCCACCGCTGCGGGGCTTGCGCTCGCGGCGTGCGGTGGCAACGACTACAACAACACCGAGCCGGCCGTGACCGATGCGGTCCCGGCCTCGGCAAGCCAGTCGATCGGAGGCTTCATCGACTATCTGATGAAGCTGGTCGTCGCCGCCGCCGACATGCTCGATCCCGTCGATGTATCGGGGGTCACCGCCCCGACCGATGAGGTCAGTGACCCCACTCCGCTGCCGTAATTCAGGCGCCAAGTTTGCTTAGATCAATGGCAGTGGCCAAGAAGGACGGAATGAAGAAAGACGACATGATGATGAAGAAGGACACCATGTGCGCCGACATGATGAAGAAGAACGGGATGATGAATGGCGGCACCGGCGCGATGCAGTCTGACGGCATGGCCAGCGGCGCGATGAAGAAGTAGGCGGTCGTTTCCTCCGGCGCTGTATCTCACGTGTAGTTTGAACTTGAGCGGCGTCAAGTAGTTGGCGACTCACGATCGGGTGCCGGTTCTAGAGTTTCAGCCGCTCCGGCAGCCACAGGCTGATCTGCGGGAATGCCACCAGAATCGCGAGGAGCACGATGGTCGCCACCACGAAGGGCATCACGCCGCGGAAGATGACCTTCGTCGTCATGCCGGGAATCATGCTCTTGACGACGAACATGTTCATGCCGACCGGCGGGCTGATGAGGCCGATCTGGACGACGACGACGATGATGATCCCGAACCACACGAGGTCGAAGCCGAGGCTCTGCACCAGCGGGTAGAAGAGCGGCACGGTGAGCAGGATCATCGACAGCTCTTCCATCGCCGTGCCGAGCAGGACGTAGATCACGCAGATCACGACCATCACGGTGATGGGGCTGAGCTGCCAGTGCGTGATCAGCGTCTTGAGGTCGCCCGGCATCGACGTGAAGTTCACGAAGTTCGAGAAGATCAGCGCCCCGACCAGGATGACGAACAGCATCGCCGTCGTGCGGGCACTGTCGACGAGCACCTCGAACAGGCCGCGCCAGCCGAGCGCGCGCCGCGCCAGCGCGAAGCAGAAGGCGCCGAACGCGCCGACGCCCGCGCCTTCGGTGGCAGTGAACACGCCGAAGTAGATGCCGCCCATCGCGAAGGCGAAGAGCGTGGCCACGGCCCAGACGTCGCGCAGCGCCAGCAGCCGCACCTTCCAGCTCGCGCGCTCGGCGGGCGGCCCGGCCAGGGGATTGCGCCAGCAGATGTACTGCACGGCCAGGCAGAGCAGCACCACGGCGACGGCGCCGGGCAGCATGCCGGCCGCGAACAGCTTGCCGATGCTGGTCTCGGTCATTATCCCGTAGATCACCATGATGGTCGACGGCGGGATTAGGATGCCGAGCGTGCCGCCCGCGGCGATGGTGCCGACGGCGAGTTCGTCGGAGTAGCCGTGGCCGCGCATCGACGGGTAGGCCACCTTGGTCATCGTCGCCGCGGTCGCGATCGACGAGCCGCAGATGGCGCCGAAGCCGGCACACGCGAGCACCGTCGCCATCGCCAGGCCGCCGCGCAGGTGGCCAACGAAGGTGTAGGCGGCGCGGAACAGCTCCTTCGACATGCCGGCGCGGGTGACGAAGTTGCCCATCAGGATGAAGAGCGGCACGACCGAGAGCGTGTACTCGAAGCCGGTCTCGTAGACGACGGTCGTGGCCGAAGCCATCGACGGCCCGAGGCCGCGCATCCACCAGAGACCCAGGAAGCCGACCAGCCCCATCGAGATCGCGATCGGGATCCGCAGCCACGACAGCGCCAGCATCGCGGCGAGGCCGATCAGGGCTTCGGTCATATGACGCTTTTCCCGTCGTCGTCTGCGTGCGGGACGAAGATCAGAAACAGGTGGATCAACGCCGCGATCACGATCATCGTCGCCATGAGATAGACCACCGGCGCGAGCGGCAGCTTGAGCACGTGAGTGGTGTCGGCGTACCCGCCGACGCGGATGGCGCGCCGGAACAGCAGGAAGCCGACGCCGGCCAGCGCGCTCGCGCACACCACCTCGGCGGCGATGTCGAGCCCGCGCTTGAGGCGGCGCGAGAAGTAGCCATCGAAGGTGTCGATGACGATGTGCTCGCGTCGTGCCGAGACCAGCGGCAGGCCGCAGTAGATGAGCGCGGCGAGCATGATCTCGGTCACCTCGAAGCCGCCGGCGAGCGGCTTGTTGAAGAGATAGCGGCCGGCCACGTCGACTGCCGTGGTCATCATCATCAGGAACAGCACGATCGCCGACGCGAGGCCGAGCGCTTGCTGCAGCGGCTGGACCAGACGCTTCACGCGAGAACGCGCCGCTGCCGTTCCGCGCGCCGCGACCAGGCGGCGAAAGTCGCATTCATGATCCGGTCGGTGCGCAGGAAATCGCGGGCGCGGCGCGCCTCGCCGGCGTCGATCGGCTTGACGCCGCCGACCTTCGCTGCATCGATCTGCAGGCGCGCCATGCGCTCGAAGAAGACGGCCAGGAATGCCGCTTCCTGCACCGAGCGGCCGGCGGCGAGCAGGCCGTGGTGGGCGAGCAGCAAGGCGTGCTTGCTACCGAGCGCCGCAGCGATCAGCTCGCCTTCGCGGTCGGCCGTCGGCAGGCCGGGCCAGTCGGGCAGGAAGGCGCAGTCGTCGAACAGCGGCGTGCCGTCCATGTGGGCGACGACGAGAGGCTGGCCGGCCGCGGCCAGCGCCGACGCCGCCGGCGGATGGGTGTGGACGATGGCGGCGATGTCGGCCCGCGCCCGATAGACCCAGAGATGAAATCGCGTCGCCGGATTCGGCTCGCGGATGCCGTACGAGCCTTCGCCTTCGAGGACGCGAAGGCCGTCGTCGATGAGCAGCCACGAAGCCTCGGCGGCTTCGTCGAAGGCGAGGCCGAGCGGCAGCGTCCAGAAGGTGCCGTCGCGCGGGCCGCGTGCCGTGAGCTGGCCGGCGAGGCCGGACTCGTGCTTCTCGTCGGCGAGGATCCAGGCGCAGCGCGTCAGGTCGCGCCGCGGGTCGGCCACCGTCATTTGCCCGAGGCGACGCGCTTGAGCTCCTCGTGGAACTCGGCGTAGACCTTGGCACCGTCGACGCCCTTGGCGTTGGCCGACTTGATCCAGTCCTGCGCCAGCGGCTCGGTCCGCTTCTTCACGTCGGCGACGAAGGCCGGGCTGGCCTCGATGACTTCGACGTTGGCCGTCTTCATGGCGTCGAAGGCGGCCTTGTCGGCAGCGTCCCAGGCCTTGCCGGCCAGCCGCGCCAGCACTTCGCCGGAGACGGCGAGGATCGCGTCCTGGTCCTGCTTGGGAAGCTTGTCCCACTTCTCCTGGTTCATGAAGAAGCCGAACGACGACGAGTAGAAGCCGCCCGGAAAGTAGGTCGCGTACTTGACGATCTTGTCGAGGTTGAACGACTTGATCGACTCCGACGGGAAGAAGGTGCCGTCGGCGACTCCCGACGACAGCAGCTCGTACGACTCCGGCGCCGGCTTGACGAGCGGCGAAGCGCCGAGCGCCTTGGCCGCCGCCTCCGAGATGCCGCCACCGCTCCTGATCTTCATGCCCGCCAGATCGGCCACCGAGGTGACCTGCTTCTTCACGGTGAACATCTGGCCCGGCCCGTGGGTCCAGACGCCGAGCAGCTTCACGCCCTTGTATTCGTTGGCCTGATTGAGGTATTTCCAGTGGATGCGCGAATACGCCACCGAGTTGATCTCGCCGGTGGTGCCGGCACCCGGCAGCTCGGCCAGCAGCGGCAGCGGATGGCGCGCCGGCGTGTAGCTCGCGGTGACATAGGAAACATCGACGAGACCGTCGCGCACCGAGTCGAAGGTGCCCGGCGCCGCCGACGGATGCTTGGGCAGCATCTGCAACTTGACGCGGCCGTTGGTGGCCTTCTCGACCGACGCGGCCCAGACGACGAGGATGTCCTTCGTGAGCAGATGGCTCGGGCCGACCCAGCTCGACATCGTCAAGGTGGTCTGCGCCGAGGCGATGGGCGCGGCGAGGGCGAGAACGACGGTGCCTGCGAGTGCCGCGAGCAGGCGGTGGGTCTTCATGAAGCTTCTCCGAGAATGGGGGTCGGCGCTGCCGGCGAGAGGTATCGTGACCAAGCCGCGCGGCGCGGCCGAAGCTTGCCGCATGGTCCGTGTTGGATCGATCTCGTAAACCCTCTATGACGACCCTCCCCTTCGGCGCGACATCGGCACCGGCCATGGAAAAAGCGTAGCGATGCGGGTCCTCGTCACCGGCGCCCAGGGCTTCATCGGCCGCGCTCTCGTCGACGCATTGCGGCCCGGCCACGATGTGATCGCCACCGACCGCGACGACGGCGACATCGCCGACCCGGCCCACCTCGACCGCCTGTTCGCGCGGCCGCTCGATCGCGTCTTCCACCTCGCCGCCGTGGTCAGCGGCGCCGCCGAGACCGACTTCGACGCCGGCCGCCGCGTCAACCTCGACGCCACCCTCGGTCTGCTCGACCGCTGCCGGGCGCAGGCGCGGCGCGGCGGTGCCGTCGTGCGCTTCCTGCATGCCAGTTCGATCGCGGTCTTCGGCACACCGATGCCGGCCCGCATCGACGACACCACCGCGCCGGCGCCGAGCCTCAGCTACGGCACCCACAAGCGCATCGCCGAGCTGCTCATCGACGATCACACTCGCCGCGGCGAGCTCGACGGTCGGTCGCTGCGGCTGGCCGGCGTCGTCGTCCGGCCGGCCGGCTCGGGTGCGAGCGGCGCCCGCTCGGCATTCAACAGCGACGTGATCCGCGAGCCGCTCGCCGGCCGCGACTATGTCTGTCCGGTCGGACCCGCCGCGACCGTCTGGCTGACCTCGCGGCGCGCCGCCGTCGCCAACCTGATCCGCCTTGCCGACACCGACGGCGATGCGATCGGCGCCCGCCGCGCGCTGACGGCACCGGCATTCGTCGCATCGATCGCCGAGATCGTCGCTGCGCTCGGCCGCGTCGACGCTGCAGCGCCGGCGCGGGTCCGCTACGCGCCGCAGCCGGAGATCGAGGCGCAGTTCGGCCGCTGGCCACGCGACTGCGCCTTCTCGCGCGCCGAAGCACTCGGCCTGGTCGGTGAAGCGTCGATCGACGCACTCGTCCGCGAGCACGCGAACGCCGCTGTCATCCTGAGCGAAGCGAAGGATCTCGACGTTCCGCAACGGCGAGATCCTTCGCTTCGCTCAGGATGACAAAGGCCGCCATGACCCCGCCCGCCAAAAGACTCCGCTCCGCCGTCATCAAGGACGGCCTCGACCGCGCGCCGCATCGCGCCTTCCTGCGCGCCACCGGCATGGCCGACGAAGACATGGCCAAGCCGATGATCGGTATCGTCAGCCAGCACGGCGAGAACACGCCGTGCTCGATGTCGCTCGGGCCGCAGGCCGACGCGGCGCGGCTCGGCGTCGCCGCCGGCCAGGGCGTGGCGGTGCCGTTCACGACCATCTCGGTGTCCGACGGCGTCTCGATGAACCACCGCGGCATGCGCATGAGCCTGGTCTCGCGCGAGCTCATCGCCGACTCGATCGAGGCGGTGATGCGGGCCCACGCTTACGACGCGCTCGTCGGCTTCGCCGGCTGCGACAAGACGCTGCCCGGCGTGATGATGGCGATGGCTCGGCTGAACGTGCCGAGCGTCTTCGTTTACGGCGGCGCCATGCTGCCCGGTCACTGGCGCGGCCAGGACGTGACCATCCTCACCACCTACGAAGGCGTCGGCTCGGTGCTCGCCGGCACGATGACCGAGCAGGAGCTCGACGAGCTCGGCCACGCCTGCGCGCCGACGCTCGGCTCGTGCCCCGGCCAGTTCACCGCCAACACCATGGCGATGGTCGCCGAGACGCTCGGCCTCGCCCTGCCCGGCTCGGCGATGCTGCCGGCCGTCTACACCGAGCGGCTGGCGCTGGCCCGCCGCGCCGGCCTGCGCGCGACCCAGCTCGTGCTCGAGGGCGGGCCGCTGCCGCGCGATCTCGTGACCCGCAAGTCGCTCGAGAACGCGGCCGCTGCCGTCGCTGCGACCGGCGGCTCGACCAACGCCGGCCTGCACCTGCCGGCGATCGCTCACGAGGCCGGCATCCGCTTCACGCTCGACGATGTCGCCGCAGTGTTCGCGCGCACGCCGCTGATCGCCGACCTGCAGCCCGGCGGCCGCTTTCTCGCCATCGACCTGCACCGCGCCGGCGGCGTCGCCATGGTGCTGAAGGCACTGCTCGACGGCGGCCATCTCCACGGCGACACGCTCGCACTCTCGGGCCGCACGCTGGCCCAGGAGCTCGCTGCAGCGCCGGCCGCCGACGGCGAGGTCGTGCGCACCACCGCCGCGGCGCTGCTCGCGACCGGCGGCGTCGTCGTGCTGAAGGGCAACCTCGCGTCCGACGGCGCCCTCATCAAGATCGCCGGCTTGAAGACGAGCGTCTTCGAAGGGCCGGCGCGCGTGTTCGAGTGCGAGGAAGACGCTTTCGCTGCGGTCACCGCGCGTGCCTATGCGGAGGGCGACGTGCTCGTCATCCGCAACGAAGGCCCGCGCGGCGGACCGGGCATGCGCGAGATGCTCGGCGTCACCGCTCTCGTCTACGGCCAGGGGATGGGCGAGAAGGTGGCGCTGCTCACCGACGGCCGCTTCTCCGGTGCCACGCGCGGCCTGATGGTCGGCTACATCGGGCCGGAAGCCGCGCTCGGCGGCCCGATCGCGCTGCTCCGCGACGGCGACCGCATCCGCATCGACGGCGAGCAGCGCACGCTCGACGTGCTGCTCGACGACGCCGAGCTGGCGCGCCGCCGCGCCGCCTGGCAGCCGCGTCGCGCCGAGGTGCTGAGCGGCGTGCTCGAAAAGTACGCGAAGCTGGTCGGGCCGGCGCATCTCGGTGCGGTCACGCATTCGGGGCCGGGCGGGGAGGTCACGTGATGACCGCGAGCAAGCGCACCTTCGTCTACGTCGCCAACGCCGACAGCCACGACATCGCCGTGCTCGCGCTCGACGGCGCCAGCGGCGAGCTGCGCGAGGTCGAGCGCTGCGCCGTCGGCGGCACGGTGATGCCGCTGGCGGCGAGCCCGGACCGGCGCTTCCTCTACGCATCGATCCGCTCCGAGCCGTACCGCGTGCTCACCCTCGCGATCGACCCGGCGAGCGGCCGCTTGAACGAGATCGGCAGCGCGCCATTGGCCGCCAGCATGTGCTGGATCTCGACCGACGGCAGCGGCCGCTTCCTGCTCTCGGCGTCGTACGGCGGCAGCCTCGTCGCGGTGAGCCCGATCGGCAGCGACGGCGTCGTGCGCGCCGCGCAGCAGGTCGTGCCGACGGAGGCCAACGCGCACTCGATCCGCGTCGACCCGACGAACCGCTTCGCCTTTGCCGCCTGCCTCGGCGGCGGCGTCGTTCGCCAATGGCGCTTCGATGCCGTCAGCGGTCGCCTCGACGACAACGAGCCGCCTTCGTGGCCAGCGCGCGCCGGTGCCGGACCGCGCCACTTCGTCTTCCATCCGACCGGGCCGTGGGTCTGTCTCCTCAACGAACTCGACGCCAGTGTCGACGTCCTCGCGCTCGACCGCGACCACGGCACGCTGGCCGCGCTGCAGACCGTGAGCGCGCTGCCCGCAGGCACGGCCGGCGAGCCGTGGGCCGCCGACATCCACGTCACGCCCGACGGCCGCTTCCTCTACGCGAGCGAGCGCCGCACGAGCACGATCGCGGCATTCGCCGTCGATACCACGAGCGGCCGGCTCACGGCCCTCGGCTCGGTGGCGACCGAGGCGCAGCCGCGCGGCTTCGCGGTCACGCCCTGCGGCCGCTTTCTCATCGCTGTCGGCCAGGCGTCGCATCGCTTGAGCCGCTATGCCATCGACGCCGCCAGCGGCACGCTGGCGAAGCTCGGCGACCAGCCCATCGGCCGGAACCCGAACTGGGTCACGACTCTCGAGCTCGACGCTTGAGCGCGCGCGATGGCGTGATCGAGCCGGCGACGGCGGCCACGCTGGCGATCGGCGGTCTGGTCTCGCTGGCCGTCGCGATGGGCATCGGCCGCTTCGCCTTCACGCCGATCCTGCCGATGATGATGCGCGACGGCGCCGTCGATATCGCCTCGGCGAGCTGGCTGGCGAGCGCCAACTACATCGGCTACCTGCTCGGCGCAGTGCTCTGTACGTTGCAGCCCTGGCTCGCGGCGCGCATCCCGTCGCTGCCCGCTGCCTTCGATGCGCCCCGCATCGTGCGCGCCGGCCTCGCGGCGACTGCGCTGCTCACCCTCGGCATGGCGCTGCCGTTGCCGGCCACGTGGCCGGCGCTGCGCTTCGCGGCCGGCGTGGCCAGCGCCGTCACGCTGATCCACACGACCGGCTGGTGCTTCGCGCAACTGGCCGCGCGCGGCCGCTCGGCGATCGGTGGCCTGGTGTTCGCGGGGCCCGGCGCGGGCATCGTCGTCAGCGGCGCAGTGGCCGGAGGGCTGGTCGGTGCGCACCGGTCGGCGGCCGTCGGCTGGGCCGTGTTCGCGGTGCTGGCAGTGATCGCGACGGCAGCGGTGTGGCGCCTCTTCGATCATCGCAACGACCTCGCGCCGGCCGCCACCGCGGGCGCCGCGGCCGGCGACGCCGGAGCGCTCGCCGCGCCCCGTGCCGAAGTCGCGCTGCTCGCGCTCGGCTACGGCCTCGCCGGCTTCGGCTACATCGTCACCGCGACCTTCCTGCCGGTGATCGCGCGGGCGGCGTTGCCGGGATCGACGTGGATCGTTTGGTTCTGGCCGCTGTTCGGCATCGGCACGATCGCCGGTGCCATCCTCGCGACCCTGATCAGCGACGACACCGATCGCCGCCTCCTGCTCGCCGCCGCCCATGCGATGCAGGCCGCCGGTGTCACGCTCGGGCTGCTGTGGCCGACGGTTGCCGGGTTCGTGGCCGGCAGCTTCCTGGTCGGCCTGCCGTTCACGACGATCACGTACTTCGCGCTTCAGGAGGCGCGGCGCCTGCGGCCGAAGCAGGTGGCGAGCGCGATCGGTTTATTGACAGCGCTGTACGGCGTCGGCCAGATCGCCGGGCCACCGATGGTGTCGGCGATGGTTGCCACGAGTGCCGAGGCGGCTTTCGCCTTCGACGAGTCGCTCCTGATCGCAGCGACTGCGCTCCTGGTCGGGACCGCGCTCTACCTCGCCCTGTGGCGGCTGTGGCCTACGCCGGCGCGCCGATAGGCGCGCACCGGCTTCGCAAGATTACTGGCCGAGCGTGCCGTACTCGCTCTGCGCGAAGTCGAGCGCCGCCTCGCGGCTGTCGAACACCTGCGCGCTCAGGCTCTTCGCCGGGCGATCGCCGCGCGCGTCGCCGCCGCTCAGCAGCACGCCGGCCTTCCAGCCGCTGTCGCCCCACGACTCGGCGATCGGGGTGGCGCGGTACTCGTTGTCGTCGGCACCGCCGGCGCCCTGTTCGTCACGCATGGCTCGAGCCCTCCGACGCCGACTGGCATTCGCACGAGGCGATCGCGAACTCCACCGGCAGCATCTCTTCGGTGATGCGGTTGATCTGGTTGCTGTCCCACACCGGGGCGGCATAGGCTGCGTCCAGCTCGCTGCGCAAAAGCTGGTATTTACCGTGCAACTCGTCCAGTCTCATGGCCTGATCCTCGCGTCGAAGTGGTTATGCGGCAGCGCAGCAATCAGTGTGCCGACGGCCGCTTCGCCGCGATGTCGGACGACGCCTCGTCCGGACCGTCGGCGGTGAGGTGGCCTGCAACCTGCACCCGATCTCCGACGATGAGAGACCTGGCCGGCCACGGCCGCTTCGACTACTCGGCCATCGGCCGCCGGCCCGTGCA
>Ga0123338_10000160_pt1 | contig 72761 bp, 57 predicted proteins | sample grotaG_FD_89793 | JGI IMG/M metagenome (GOLD analysis project Ga0123338, IMG submission 89793) | Glacier valley bacterial and archeal communities from Borup Fiord, Nunavut, Canada, to study Microbial Dark Matter (Phase II) -... | ecosystem: Environmental > Aquatic > Freshwater > Ice > Glacier ... | reverse complement strand
GGAACGCCTGGTGCGCGGGGTCCACCATGCTGCCGACCATGAGCGGGCCGCAGAGCGTCCCGGCGAAGTAGCGGTCGCTCTGCGGCACGCCTGCGAGCGAGTAGGCGTACGACGTGTTGTTCGAGCCCGTGAGACTGTCCGGCGCCACGTCGGCGGGTTGACTCAGGACGCAGACGTGCGTGGCCACGTCGCAGCGCTCCGAGTGAGTGCACTGGGCATCGGTAGCGCAGTCCGTCGGACTTGAAGGAGCGTCCGAGCAACCCGATCCCATCGCCGCGAGGAACAGGCCGACGACGAGATAACGGGGCAGGACCGTCGCGCACACGGTACGTTCGTCGTTGGTCATGTTCTTCTCACGAGTGACGAAGTTGCCAGATGTCGCATCTTTGAAGCCGAATGGGCCCCACAACAGCGTGCGAGCCGGCTATCGATCTACGTCGCGCTCGATCCGGTCGACATGCAGTTTGGCAGTGAGCGGCTCGGCGGGTTGATCGGGGACACAGGACGACCGCACTATTCTACAAGCGGCTTGACGCCGGCCTACGTCCGATGCCGGGCAGTTCGGTGTGCTGGGCGCCGAGGCCGACGAGATTGCAGATGGCCCGACGCATCGACGACAGCCTACACGTCCGCCGGTGCGTGCGCGTCAAGAAGTACTTCGATCAGGGCCAGGGCCATACGCGCCGCGGCGATTCCGTCGTCCACACACGGAGCGCCGAGGTTGCCCACGCGTTGGTCTTGTCGGAGTGACAGGCGATGCAGGCATTCGGGATCTTCGAGCGCTCCGACATCGATGGCGTCACGAACGTGAAGGTGTGGCTCCGGACATTCACGTCGCCGATCGTCTGTTCGATCTTCGGCATGTGGCAGTTCACGCACTCGTTGCCGGGCGAGCCGGCCTTGTGGTGGGTGTGCGCCTCGATCGTCGCGGCGCGCGGGCCGATCGGGCCGGCCGCATCGTGGCACTGAAAGCACACCTCGCTCGACTTCATGACGAGCATGGCGGGATTGTCGGTGCCGTGCGCGTCGTGGCAGTTCGAGCAGGTAACACCTCGTCGGTACATCAGCGCTTGGACGAAATCGTTGCCCTGCATCCGGTTCTTGTGCCCGGTACCGTCGGCGAAGTGCGTGAACGTCGTCTCGCCGAGCGTGTGATCCTCGAGGTGCCAGAAGTCGCGCAGGCGTAGCCCGACGCGAAAGCCTACCGGCCAGTCAAATGCGTTGCCTTCGATCGGCGGCGTCGATGGCCGGCCCTGCGAGTGGCACTGGATACACACATCGTTCGCCGCGACCGGATCGAGTTTGCCGGGATCGATGATGTTCGTCGCACTCGGCGCGCTCGCGTGTGACGCACCTGGGCCGTGGCACTTCTCGCAGCCGACGTTCCATTCGGTCGGCGTCTTCGTGCGCACGTCGTAGTTGACCGAGTGACAGCCATCGCAGAGCGGGCCGGTCGGACGCTCCATGTTGTCCTTACCGTAGAACGGCACCCACCAGTCAGCACCGTCGGGCACGTGATACGCCTTCCAGACCTGGCGCGTGACGTCCCACTGCGCGGGCAGAGGGAACAGGTCGTCGCCGATGCGCTTGAAGTAGCGTTGCTTCCACCGGCTCCCGTAGACTAGCGCGATGTCGGCGACGCCGAACGTCACGAGCGGATCGGGCTTCGTCATGTCGGGGATAATCGCGTCGGGATGGAGCTTCGGATCGCGCACGACGTTCGCCATACGCGTCGTCTTCCAGCGGTCATAGAGCGCCGAGTGACACGGCTTGCACGCCTCGGAGCCGGCGTATGCGAGCGTTGCCGGCGTGTACGGAGGAGGCGCCGGCCGCGCGCCCCCGGCGTGGCGCTCGGGCGCGTGCTCGACCGGCTTCGCGGACGCCGAGCACGCGGCGACGGCCACGAACACGAGCGAGATGTGACGTCTCGAAGGCATCGTTCGGATCCTGACAAGCTATCCCCGAACCCGCGAGGCAGGCGAGACGTCTCGGTACCGATCACGCGGCCCGCTCGTGTCGCTGCCAACATTCACGGCGATGAGCGCGTGCTCGGGTCACGTCGGTCCGAACGACGCGACTACCTCGATCAGCCCCACGATGTTGCGATTGAATTCGGCGAGGTCCTTGGCGGGAACTCGACCATTATCCAGCCGAACGGCGCCTCCGGCTTTTTACGAGCTCGAACCAGAGGACGCAGCCGATGCCTGCCCCGATGCTGAGTATCGCCCCGACGAGGTGGACGGGTGCGAAGTGAAACATGCGCTGAACGAACGGCACCGCGAGCGCTAACGCTAAGAAGGTAGATGCGCCGAGCAAGACCCACCGAAGCGCAGTATTCGGAACGCGGAGCATCGAGACCGCCGAGCGCGTCCACGATCGGTTGATCAGGATGACCGCGAGAATCGCGACGACCAGCGCCGCGAAGGTCAAGGCGCGCGCTTCGGCATCGCTCGTATGGCCTCGCCACGCGAGCAAGAAGACGCCGAGACACACACCGAGAACACTGAGGCCCTGGAGGAGCGCGATGCGAAGTGTCGCTGCCGAGAACAAGCGCTCGTCACGTCTTCGCGGTGGCCGCGTCATGACATCCGCCTCGGCGTGCTCGGCTTCGAAGATGAGCGAGCAGGAGGGATCGATCACGAGCTCGAGGAATACGATGTGAACGGGCAAGAGGAGCAGCGGCCAGCCGGGGAAGAACACCGGTAAGATCGACAAGCCAGCGATCGGCACGTGAACCGCAATAATGAATACGATCGCCTTCTTGATGTTGTCGAAGATGGTCCGGCCACGGCGAATGGCCGCAACGATCGATGTGAAGTTATCGTCCATCAAGACGAGAGATGCGGCCTCACGCGCGACGTCCGTCCCGCGTCCTCCCATGGCGATTCCGATATGCGCGGCCTCGAGCGCCGGGGCGTCGTTAACGCCGTCGCCAGTCATCGCGACGATCTCGGCGTTCGCCTTGAACGCATTGACGATCTGCAGCTTCTGCTGTGGGGCGACACGGGCGAAAATGTCGACGTTCGAGATTCGCTGTGCGAGCTGGTGCTCGGACATTCGCGCGAGATCGGCCCCGGTGATGACCGCGTCGCAGCGGGCAATTCCGGCCTGCCGCGCGATGCTCTGCGCGGTTGCGGGATAGTCACCGGTGATCATGACGACGCGCACCCCCGCAGCCTGACACTCGCCGATCGCACCGCGGACGGTTGGCCTTACTGGATCTTCGAAGCCGAGAAGTCCCACGAAATCGAGCCGGAGATCGCGATGCTCGTCGGGGAGCGCATCGAAGCTCGTGCTGGTCCATGCCACGCCGAGTACGCGAAACCCTTGCGACGCGAGGCTCTCGACGTCACGTCCCAGCGATGCGCGTGCTCCAGCACTCAGTTGACAGAGATCCGCGATCGCTTCAGGGGCGCCCTTGCTTGCCACCACGACCGCGGTTTCGTTGCAACCGCGCCACGCATGGGTCACCGCCAACAGGCTCGGTGTCAGCGGGTACTCGCGCACCAAAAGCCAGTCCGGATGAAGATGCTCCGTGTCCTTGACGAGCCGGTCGCCTGCTTCATGGAGCGCGCGCTCCATGGGATCGAACGGGTCGCGCTTGCTCGCGAGGATCGCGTACTCGAGGAGATCATGAAAGTGCTCGGGCAGGGGGCCCGCTTCCGCGACCACGTCGATGGTGCCACTCGAGATCGCGAGTCGACGCAAGGTCATCTGGTTGAGCGTGAGCGTCCCCGTCTTGTCGACGCATAGGACCGTGGCCGCACCGAGCATCTCGACCGCCGCCATTCGTCGCGTCAGGACATGACTGCGTGACAGGCGCCACGCACCGAACGCGAAGAAGATCGTCAGCACGACGGGGAACTCCTCGGGAAGGATCGCCATCGCGAGCGCGATTCCCGCCAGAAATCCCTGCTTCCAAACTTCGAGCCCACCGCCTCGCGTGATCCCGAAGGCCAGCACGACAACTCCGCAGGCCGCGAGTCCGACGATCGCGAGCGTGCGAACCAGGCGGTTCGTTTCCGACTGCAGCATCGTGGGTTCGGGTTTGCTCGTCTCGAGCGCCTTCCCGATCTTACCAAGCTCGGTGTTTGTTCCTGTCGCGACGACCTCGACGATGGCCTGCCCGGCGGTCACGAGGGTTCCCGAAAACACCGACGGCAGGTCATCCCCTCCCGGGCGATCGATCTCACCCGCGTCGTCGGACGCCAGCTTGCGCGTCGGCACCGACTCCCCGGTCAGCAGCGATTCGTCGGTGGTCAGGTGAAGCGACCGTCGCACGAGTCCGTCGGCCGGAACCCGATCGCCCTCGGAGAGTACGACCAGGTCGCCCCGCACCACCTCGGTGCCGGCGATCCTTCGACGTTGGCCGTCGCGAATCACCAGGGCTCTCGGACTCGACAGAACGCGTAGCGCATCGAGGGCGCGTTCGGTGCGACGCTCCTGGACGATCGTGATCCCCATGACCACGAAGACGAAGCCGAGCAGCATCAAGGCATCGGTCGGCTCACCCATGAGCAGGTACACGATGCCCGCCGCGACCAGCATGAGAAACATCGGCTCGCGCACCACGTCCCAGACGATCGTGAACACGTCACGCTGGTCTTGCGCGGGGAGCTCGTTCGGACCCTCGGCTCTCAATCGTGCGAGCGCCTCCTCGCCGCGAAGTCCGACCAGGCCTCCGGGGTCGAGCACATCGGTCCCGGCCTTCCGTACTGGTGACGCGGCTGTGCGAGCGGGGCTACGCACGCAGGCCGCTCCGCGCGAGAAGATCGTAAACATCCGCACGACGAGACCGACGAGACCGACGACACGGCAGGCTTCTTGGCGCGGCGGTCCGCGAGCTGAGTCCATGCACGGTGACGAACCGTGCAAGCGCAGAGCCGCGGGAGATCGACTCGACGACTCACCCGCGTCAGCGAGCCCCCGCACCGTCTGCACGCACCCATGCAAAGGGTGCGTCATGCGGCAGAGCGAGGGCGTGGTGCCGGTCATACGCGACCATCGGACTCCGACGATCGCGATCACGACGCCCAGTGCGAGATAGATTGTCTGGAGCGGCGCGATTGTTACGGCACACCCAGGAACGAGCGGACCGCGTCAGCGAGCGGACCGCGTCAGCGAAGCTCTACCCAGCTTCCGTGGAGACCGGGCGGAATCGCTATCGGGAATCGCGCGCGCGCCTGGGTCTCGAGCGTGGCGGCATCGAGGACGAGCAACTCCGTGGCTGCCCCGGGGTGGTGGAGCAGCGCGAGTAGCCACGCATCGGCATCATCGCGAGCCCCGGGCCGCGGCACGAGGACCGGCTCCGACGGCAACGCCGGAAACAGGTCACGCAGCACGTGGCCTTGGCCACCCGGCGTGAGCCGCGCGAGCGCGGAGTGATAAGGCTGGCGCCGTCCGGGTGGGACGGCGACCGACCAGACATCGGTATATGCGTGCGGGCTCCGAACCGCGGTCGCGGGCATCTCCACTGCGAGCTCGGAGACCACCTCGGTTTGCACCCGGCGCGCGACCGGGTCGATCCGCAGGCGAGTCAGTACGCCCAGTGCGCTGCCGTCCGCACCAGGTCCCATCGTCCGCTCCACATGTTCGATATCCGGCAGACCAGGCATCAACGCGAGATCGCAGACGACCCCTCCGTCCGGGAGGTCGAACGCGCCTGCGATGTGGAATGCGAACCCGGGCGGGCCCGGAATGCAGATCGGAGCCCCGCCGGTGCGCGGAATCAGCCAGACGGCGAGCGGCTCGCCATCGCGCGAGTGCAAGCCACGGAGCGGTGAGGCCATCCCGAACAACATCTTGGCGACATCGAACCGGACTGCGGGCGCGGCGATCACGACGAACCTCGACGTCAGCGCCATGTCGTGGATGAAGGACAGGTCGCGTAGCGGATGCTCGGCGACCACGCGCGGCTGCCCGGCAGGGTCGAGCACGTAGATCACGAGCGACTGGCCAACGCCCCACCGGAGCCCGAAGTTCCACAGCTCACCGGTGACCGCGTCGTGCCGCGGGTGAGCGGAGAACGTCTGCGCAGCGCCGAGCGCCCGCAGCGCGCCCCGCGGTGCGAGCAACCCCGAGAGGTCGTCTGCGCCGAGCGTCGCAAGCGAACGGGCATCGAGCAGGTGTGGGGAGCCGCCCTCCCACAGCGCACGCAACCGACCCGCGTGAAAGACGATGTTGGTATTTGCCGCGTTGCGGAACCGCATTCGGAATGCGTTCGCCAAGACGCCCCCGGGACGCTGCGTGCCGAACCCTCGGTACAGCATCCGGCCGGCAGCCTCCTCCTCCGCGAGCTCGCGGGTCGCGACGTACCGACTGCGCACCGCAGCTCGACCGTCGGCGATCCGGACCGCGACGACATGGCCATCGCCGTCGAATGGGTGACCGAACGGAACCGAGCCACGCGAGAACCGGCCCGGGCCGTTGCGATACAGCGTACCGTGCAGCCCCTGCGGCAGCTCGCCCTCGACCACGTGAAGAGGCTCGTCGTCGAGCTCGCGCTCGACATCGACGAGCTGGAGTGCGACGAGTGCTCGGAGGTCAAGGGGAGGAGCCATGCCGTTTGGATGCGCGTCGGCCGACGGCGAGCACATCAAAACCTGCGACATGACGCCACACCTTCACGGTCGGCGAAACGTTGGGGTACCATCGTTCATCCAATAATCATCAACGGGCTTACGGCCCTGGAGAACCCATGTCACCTGTTCCAACACTGTCATCCGGCGAATACTCGCTCGTCTACAACATGCTCAGCCTGGCAATCGCCGCCATGCTCGGGTCATTCCTGTTCTTCGTGCAGGCGAGGAGCCAGCTCCACGCGAAGTACCGGCCCGCCATGGTGCTGTCTTCGCTGGTCGTCGCGATCGCCGGCTACCACTACTTCCGCATCTTCGAAGGCTGGCAGGCGGCGCACGTGCTCAAGAACGGCGTCTACGAGGCATCCGGTGCGCCCTTCAACGATGCCTACCGCTACGTCGATTGGTTGCTGACGGTTCCACTGCTGTGCGCCGAGCTGGTCGCCGTCCTTGCACTCGCGTCGGGGGTGCGCGGCAGGATCATGGGCAAGCTGGTGGTCGCCGCGGTCCTGATGATCGGGCTCGGTTACCCGGGCGAGCTCACGGGTGAGTCCGGCCCGCGGGTGATGTGGGCAGCGCTCAGCACGGTGCCCTTCGCGTACATCCTGTACGTGCTGTGGGGAGAGCTGAGCCGGGTCGCGAAGGAACAGGATCCGAGAGTACGTGACCGGTTAACACAGACTCGCTGGCTGTTGCTCGCGACCTGGGGCTTCTATCCGATCGCGTACGGACTCCCGCTGCTGGGGATCGGCGGAGCAAGCGCGACGGTCGGCGTGCAGGTCGGGTACTCCATCGCGGATATCCTCGCGAAGTGCGGCTACGGCTTCATGATCTACGCGATTGCTCGCGCGAAGATGGACGCCGCCGGGGAGACCGCAACCGATGGCCCCACGAACGTGACCATCGCCCGGGGCGTCGCGTGACCGAGCTCGCCGAGACGCGCGGACACTACATCGCCGCCGGCAACGCGGTGCTCGGTCTCGGTGTGCTCGCTCTCGTGTTGACCGTCGTGGCGATGCTCGCCGGTCGCGAGACGGCGGCCCCTCCGGGGCTCGCGGGAACGGGCGCGCTGTTCGTGGTCGTCGGAATCGCGCTCCGCTATCGCCGCGCTCGCGCGTAGGCGCTGGCAATCGACCGCAGGCGAGCCAACGAAAACGGTTTGAAAACGGTTTGGTTCGGTGTTCGGCAACGAGTTCGAGCTTGTCGAACATCGACTCCAGGTGCACTCGACATCGGCGGGCGCGCGCTGTTCGTCGCTGTTCGTCTATCGCCTGTGCAGGATTTGAGTACTCGCTTGTGAGAATTCACCTGCTGCATTTCGCTGGCTGTCCTCATGTCGCCGCCGCGCGACGGGCAGCGCTTGCGGAGGAACAGCTCGACACGGTGATCGAAGAGAGATCCTGAAGATCACGACCTCGAGATCCTGTCGATCCCGATTTACGCGGTTCCGATCAGCTTTCTGATTCGAAGGCCCTACGATCGCTCCCATGTGGGACAACTCCGACGAGAAAGCTCCCGTCATTACGGGCAGGTTGGCTTGAGATCTTTGGACGCCCTCGCTAGGTTCCAAATATGACCAAGGCCAAGGCAGGGGGAGAGCAACCGGTAGAAATCCCGGACACGCTCCCAATCCTCCCGCTGCGCAACTCCGTGCTGTTTCCTGGCGCCATCATCCCGATCGATGTCGGTCGCCGGAAGAGCGTCCGTCTCGTCGAGGACGCGATCGCGAAAGAGCGCCCCGTAATCGGAATTCTCACGCAAAAGGATGCTCGCACCGAGGATCCCGGCTCCGGCGACCTCTACATGGTCGGCTGCGCCGCGCGCATCCTGAAGGTAATCAAGCTCGCCAAAGATAATTTCTCGGTGATTCTCCAGGGCGTCTCGCGCTTCGAGGTCACGAGCTTCGACGGCAACGAGCCGTTCCTCTCCGCGAAGGTCAAGAGCGTTCCCGATCCAACGCAGAGCGATGTCGAGCTCGATGCGCTCGTGATGAACCTCAAGGACATCGCGAAGCGCGTCGTCAAGCTCATGCCCGAGCTTCCGAAGGAAGCCGGCGCGCTCGTCGATTCGGTGACCGAGGCGGGCCATCTCGCCGACCTCATCACTTCCCACCTCGAGCTCGAGGTCAGCGAGAAGGAAGACGTCCTCGAGACGTTCGAGCTCAAGACTCGCGTACGCAAGGTCCTGCAGTTCCTCTCGCGCCAGCTCGAAGTGCTCAAGGTGCGCGAGCGGATCAACACGCAGGTCCAAGAAGAGATGGGTCGCAACCAGCGTGAGTACGTGCTGCGGCAACAACTCAAGGCGATCAAAGAAGAGCTCGGCGAGCTCGATGATGGCGGCGGTGACCTCGACGAGTTCGGCGAGAAGATCACCAAGGCCGCGATGCCCGAGGAAGCCGAGAAGGTCGCGAAGAAGCAGCTCGATCGTCTCAAAGGCATGCAGCCGTCGTCGGCGGAGTACACCGTCACGCGGACCTACCTCGAGTGGCTCGTCGAGCTGCCGTGGTCGATTTCGACGGACGATCACATCGAGCTCTCGGAAGTTCGCAAGTGCCTCGACGAAGATCACTACGACCTCGACAAGATCAAGAAGCGCATCGTCGAGTACATGGCGGTTCGCAAACTGAAGAATGATAAAAAGGGGCCGATCTTGTGCCTCGTGGGTCCCCCGGGCGTCGGCAAGACGTCGCTCGGACGGTCGGTCGCTCGCGCGATCGGCCGCAAGTTCGGCCGGATCAGCCTCGGTGGCGTGCGTGATGAAGCGGAGATCCGCGGTCATCGTCGTACGTACGTCGGGTCGCTGCCCGGTCGAATCATCCAGGGCATCAAGAAGGCGGGCACCAACAATCCGGTGTTCGTCCTCGACGAGATCGATAAGCTCGGCCACGACTTCCGGGGGGACCCCTCGTCGGCGTTGCTCGAGGTCCTCGATCCCGAGCAGAACTCCACGTTCTCGGATCACTACCTCGAGGTGACCTTCGACCTCTCGAAGGTGCTGTTTATCGCGACGGCGAACCAACTCGATCCGATTCCGTGGGCGCTCCGCGATCGTCTCGAGATCATCGAGCTCGCGGGCTACACGCGTCAGGACAAGAAGAACATCGCGCGTAAGTTCCTCGTGCCGAAGCAGCTCGAGGATCACGGTCTCAACGACGCTCGCGCCGAGATGACCGACGATGCGATCTTCGAGGTCGTCGACAGCTACACGCGTGAAGCCGGCGTGCGTAACCTCGAGCGCGAAATCGGCTCGGTGTTCCGCGCGGTCGCCGTGAAGGTTGCCGAAGGCCAGGCGAAGGAGCACGAGGTCATCGACGCCGCGATGGTCGAGGAAGTGCTCGGGCCCAAAAAGTATGTCAGCGAAGTCGCGGAGCGCGTCGGCGAGCCCGGCGTCGCCACCGGCCTTGCGTGGACCGCCGTCGGCGGCGACATTCTCTTCATCGAAGCGACGAAGATGCCTGGCAAGGGCAAGCTGACCCTGACCGGTCAGCTCGGCGATGTGATGAAGGAGTCGGTCACCGCCGCTCTGTCGTTCGTCCGTGGTCGCGCTGCGGCGCTCGGCCTCGATCCCGGCAACTTCCTCGAGAACGTCGACCTCCACGTCCACGTCCCCGCGGGTGCGGTGCCGAAGGATGGGCCGTCGGCCGGTGTCACGATGTACACCGCGTTGGTCTCGCTTCTCACCGGCGTCCCGGTTCGTCCGGACGTCGCGATGACGGGTGAGATCACGCTGCGCGGCAACGTGCTCCAGATCGGTGGCCTCAAAGAGAAGCTGCTGGCTGCGCATCGTGCAGGTATCAAGCGGGTGATCATCCCGGATCGAAATACGAAGGACCTGATCGACGTTCCCGAAGAAGTGAAGAGCGAGATGGAGATCTTCTCGGTCAAGCGCATGGACGAGGTCCTCGCGCTCGCGCTGAAGGATCCTCCACCCTCGATCCTCGCCCTCGCGCACGCTGCGCAGGCCGAGAACCAGGCAACCACGTAACGCTGGAGCTCGCGAGCTGATGCGCCCGACCGAGTCGCCTCGGCCGGGCGTTTTTTCGTCGTTCTTCGTCTGGCATGAAACCTCATGACCGAGGCTTGACGCGGTCTTGCGCCGTACTTAGGTTGGCCAGCACACAACTCAGGCAGTCGAGGAAAAACAGCTATGGGCAAGATCATCGGCATCGACCTTGGCACCACGAACTCCGTGGTCGCGGTCATGGAGGGCAAGGAGCCAAAGGTCATCGCAAACGAGGAAGGCTCGCGCCTCACCCCGTCGGTGGTCGCTTTTGACGAAAAGGGCGAGGTCCTCGTGGGCCACATCGCTCGCCGTCAGGCAATCACCAATCCAGAGAACACCGTGTTCTCGAGCAAGCGTTTCATCGGCCGGAAATTTACGGATCCGGCGACTCAGGAAGAGATCAAGCGCGTCCCGTTCAAGGTCGTCGCGACGTCAAATGGCGACACCGCCTTCGAGATCCGCGGCAAGCGTTACTCGCCGCCCGAGATCGGTGCGCGCGTGCTGATGAAGTTGAAGCGTGCGGCCGAGGAGTATCTCGGTGAGCCCGTCACCGAAGCGGTCATCACGGTCCCCGCTTACTTCAACGATTCGCAGCGTCAAGCGACCAAGGATGCCGGCAAGATCGCGGGTCTCGAGGTCAAGCGCATCATCAACGAGCCGACCGCAGCGGCGCTCGCGTACGGTCTCGACAAGACCAAAGAGCAGCTGATCGCCGTGTTCGACCTGGGTGGCGGTACGTTCGATGTCTCGGTGCTCGAAGTCGGTGACAAGGTCGTCGAGGTCATCTCGACGAACGGCGACACCCACCTCGGCGGCGACGATATCGACTTCATCGTCATGGACTGGCTCGTCGCCGAGTTCAAGAAGGACACCGGCATCGACGTCTCGAAGGACAAGATGGTGCTCCAGCGCCTCAAAGAGGCGGCGGAGAAGGCCAAGATCGAGCTGTCGAACGTGCAAGAGACCGAAGTCAACCTGCCGTACCTCACGGCAGATGCGACCGGTCCCAAGCACCTGCTCAAGAAGCTATCGCGCAGCAAGTTCGAGCAGATGATCGAGCCGATCGTCATGCGTGCCATGGAGCCCTGCAAGAAAGCACTCTCGGATGCTGGCAAGAAGGTCTCGGACATCCACGAGGTCGTCCTCGTCGGCGGATCGTCGCGTATCCCGCTCGTCCAGGCGAAGGTCAAGGAGTTCTTTGGCAAGGAGCCGAACCGGTCGGTCAATGCCGACGAGGTCGTCGCACTCGGCGCGGCGGTCCAGGGCGGCGTCCTCACGGGCGAAGTCAAAGATATCCTGCTGCTCGACGTCACCCCGCTGACGCTCTCGATCGAGACGCTCGGTGGTGTCGCGACCCCACTCATCAATCGCAACACGACCATTCCGACTCGCAAGAGCGAGACGTTCTCGACCGCCGCCGACAACCAATCGTCGGTCGAAGTCCACGTCACACAGGGCGAGCGCCCGATGGCGAAGGACAACAAGACGCTGGGCAAGTTCCAGTTGCAGGGGATCCCGCCTGCGCCGCGTGGTGTGCCGCAGGTCGAAGTGACCTTCGATATCGATGCGAACGGTATCTTGAACGTAACCGCGAAGGATAAGGCGACGAACGTCGAGAAGAGCATCCGGATCGAAGCGTCGTCCGGCCTGACCGATGCGGATATCAAGCGCGCCGTCGAAGATGCCGAGAAGCACGAAGGTGAAGACAAGGCTCGCAAGGAGACCATCGAAGCGCGAAACCAGCTCGACACACTGGTCTACGGCACGCAGAAGCTGGTCACCGAGAATGGCGCCAAGCTCGGCGATGCCGAGAAGCTCCAGATCGAGGAAGCCCTGAAGGACGCCAACGGCGTGCTCGAGCGCAACAAGGACGCGCTCGCGCCGGACGAGCTTCGTGCAGCGTTCGAGACCCTACAGGCCGCCGCGCACAAGCTCGCCGAAGCGATGTACAAGACCGGCGGCGATGCCGGTGGAGGGGCAGGCGGCGAGCCCGCACCCGAGGGCGCGCACAAGGATCCCGACGTGATCGACGCCGAGTTCGAAGACAAGTCGTAAGCAAATCGCTACGGACTCAACAAGGCCCTCTGGTGCTCCAGGGGGCTTTGCCATTTTCGGCTATTCGAGTAGCCGTTTGCACAACGACATCTTCCACCTAGAAGCACCATAACCCGTGAAGATCACGACAGCCGGCGATGGCGCGGCTGATGCTAATGCAGTGCAGCATAAACATGCTGACTCGCTCGCTTAGCCTCGCCTCCCTCCTCCTTGGCTCCTCTCTCTTCACCGCCTGCACCACCGAGTCGTCGACCGGCACGACCGCGGGCGACGACGCGCTTGCCGGCGAGACCGCCGCCGATGGCAGCAAGGCCGACGACAACGCGCTGCAGGACACGTTTGGCATCTACACCGCGACCAAGATCGGCGCGTTCGAGTGCAACGGTGCAGGCAGCTGCACGCACGTCGAGCTCGCGCTCGCGGGCAAGTCGTCGACGACCTGCGCGGACAGGACCAAGGGCGCGACTTGCTCGGTCCGCACCCTCGATTTCTCGAAGCTCTCGCTCTCGACGACGGCGCTCACGAATGCGCAGGCGAAGCTACAATCCTCGGCGTCGACGCCCGAGGTCGGCGCGCAGCTGCTCGTTCGCGGCAAGTACATCCACGGGTCGAACCCGAACCAGCCGAACGTTCCGGACTGGGTGACGTTCCAGGTCACCGAGCTGTGGGTCGCGACGGTCGACGGCGCAGTCACAGACGGCACATTCGTGATGGTGCGCGACAACGGGCTTCGCTGCATCACGGCTCCGTGCCCGACGGTCAACGAGAACCGGTTGAACTCGTCGCGCAACCTGAACATGAACGGCCTCGACTACCCGGCCGAGATGACCGCGTCGCAGACCTCGAAAATCGAGGCCGCGATCGCGAAGGCGGACGGTTTGATCGTCGCCGGCGATCGCACACACGGCAAGGTTGCGGGGCAAGCCACCACGCTGCGCTCGATCAACCAGGCGTTCGTCGTCGTGAAGTAGGCCCATAAAATAATTCAGTCCTGCAGCCACGCGGCCACATGTCATAGTCGACACGTGGTCCGTGGCTTTCTTTGCGCCGCTGGTCTGATGAGCCTGTTGACCGGTTGCATCGAGCTCGGTGTTGTCACCGACGGTACGAGCATCTCTGTCGGCAAAACATCAGGCGGCTACCTCGTCGATGGCAAGCGCTTGCCTGACAAGGGCGAAGGCTTCATGACCCGCGAAGTCTGGCTCGCGCGCGACAACCGGTTCGGTACGGACGAGATGATCGAGCTCGTCACCTGCGTGTCGCGTCGGCTCGTTCCTGTGATGAGGGGCGCAAAGCTCGTGATCGGCGATATGTCGTCGCGCCATGGCGGTAACGGCCTCGCGAACACCGCATTTCATCGATCGCACCAGAGCGGACGCGATACCGACTTCGTCTATCCGATGCGGGACGCCGACGGCAAACCGTTCGAGGCCGACGCGATGCACACCTTCGACGGGCGCGGCCGCTCGCACGACCAGAGCAACCTGTCGCTCGACGTCCCGCGCACCTGGTTGCTTGTCAAGGAGCTCGTCAGCGCGCCCGAGGCGACCGTGCAGTTCATCTTCATGTACGAGCCGATCGCCCAGCTCGTGTTCGAGCACGCGACGGCGATCGGAGAGCCGCCGCAAGTGATCGCCAAGGCGCGCCGTGCGCTGCGCCAACCCGGCGACAGCGCACGTCACGACGATCACATGCACGTGCGGATCTATTGTTCGAACTCCGATCGCGAATTTGGCTGCGTCGATTTCGGGCCGATGGAGCTTTACGCCGAGCGCGAAGCGGAGCACTCGCAATTGCTCCAGCTCGTCGCCAACGCGGTGCACCAGCCCGCGACCGCGCAAGCCGCTGGCGTCGCACGCGCGGCCGGAATCACGCCGACGGCCTCACTTGGTACACGCACCGACCGGATTGATCTTCGTGGCTGGCGGATTCACTGAGGCCATCGCCTCGGTCACGCCAGCGTCCACACCGCGTGCCGCCGCGATCGAGAGACCCGCATCGCCGAGCGTCGCGACGCCACCATCCAATATGATCGTCGTTCCGGGGGCGGGGGGGGCGCCGAGCTCGTCGGCGGTGAGTGGCCGGAGCGTGCGCAGCGTTTGCTCGAACGCGCGGACCTGACCGTTACGCGCCTCCGCCGTGCTCGCCGAGAGCACGAGCGAGAACACCCGATCCTCGCCGAGCGCGACCGCTTGCCGCATGAAGTGTTTACCGTCGTCGTAGTCGAACCACACCGACGGAACGCTGGCGTCTTCATTTTCCTTCGGCCCCGCCTGCACCGGGCCGACACGCATGCGCGCGTTCGTGAGCTTCTGGCGCAGCGCGCACGCGAGCTTGCCCTGCATCGTTCCGATCTCGTGGCTCGTGCGGCAGGTGACCGGCCACGAGCAATAGAGGTCGCGGCTGAAGTCCTCGCCGGTCAAGACCATCGTCCCTGCCGGCCGCATCAACCAGAGCAGTAGCCCCGGATAGCTCGGTGCATCGGACTCGCGCCAGCCGCGTGGAACGACCAACCGAATTCGATCAACGCGTGAGGTGAACACGTGATTTTCGAGCTCGGCATTCGCTGATCTAAACGCGAATTTACCCGCGATCGCGGTCGTGATCGCGAACGTCGCAACGACCATTCCTCGTCGGGAAAACGCGATCACGTGATCGCGACGCTACTCGATCTCGAGCCGCCGCACGTGGATCTCCACGAATCGACAACCACTCCGGAGACCTGAACAGAATCACAGTCAAAAACTAGAGTCTTCTGCGCGAGATATCGTTGACGGATTACATTCAGACGAATATCTTGGCAATACAAACGCAACAGGTTGCCGCTGACATCGAGGGAACGAAACACAGCTACAGGCAGCTGGATATCGTTGATGTCGCAGCAACACATGCGTAGTCGCGCCCATCGCCGCAGGGGAACCACTTGTTGAACCGTCACCGAAATTGGGAACACGACTCGTCGTCGACGGACAACGTCGTGCCGTTCCCGACGCGTCGCGGTCCTGGCGACATCGACGTCGCGGCGCGTCGCGATGACGATGCGCCGAGCGCTGGTGGTGCCGTGCGGTCGGTGGTGCTCGATGAAGAGCAACTTCGTGCGATCGAAACCGCGCACGTCGATGGATTGACCGCCGTCCAGATCGTGGACGCGTTTACCAGCCGCGGGATCAAGTTTAGCGAAGCGAGCTTTCGCAAGTACGTCCAACAAAACCTGCTGCCCCGTTCGAAGCGCGTGGGGCGCAAGGGCAAGCACAAGGGTTCGCTCGGCGTGTACCCGGGCAAGACCATCCGCCGGATCAACGACGTCAAGCAGTTGATGATCGACGGCTACACGATCGAAGAGATCCAGGGGCAGTTCCTGCAGTACACGGATCTCGTCGAAGGTGTCGCCGAGCACCTGACCGCGCTGTGGGCGCGGTTCGAAACTGATTCGTCTCGTCTCGACGCCAGCGCGCAACGCGAGCTCCGCAAGGATCTCGAGCAATCGCGCAAAGAAGGTGATCGCCTGGTCGATCGCCTGGGCGATCTCGCGCGCCGCGTCGCGGCACCGCGCACCGACACGCTCCGTCTTGCCGGCGCCGCGGGGGGCGCCGAGGACTTGCTCTAAACCGAGGAGAAACACATGAGCTTCGACGACAAAAAAGATGAGGATGAGGGCAACCTGGCGATCACCGAGGGGCTTGCCACGGACGGCGGCCTTGAAGAGGACGACGACGCGGAAGATGACGGCGAGCTGAGCGACGGCGGCATCGAAGGCGAGAGCGCCCAAGGTGTTCCCGAGCTCAGCCGCAAGATTCGTCGTCGTCGTCGCCGCACGCGGCCGCGCTCCAAGACGATCGCGATGAAGCGGCTGACGCGCGAAGAGCTCCGCACCGGCGCGCTCATGTATCCGCCCGTCGATATCCCGCGCCCGACCGCGCGTCACGAGTGCATCGGCGAGATGCGCCCGTGCCCGTGGGTCGCGTGCAAGCACCACCTCTACCTTGACATCAACCCCGAGACCGGGTCGATCAAGATCAACTTCCCCGATCTCGAGCCGTGGGAGATGAAGAACACCTGTGCGCTCGATGTCGCCGAGAAGGGTGGCATCACACTCGAAGAAGTCGGCGAGATCATGAACCTGACGCGCGAGCGCATCCGCCAGGTCGAGGTCCGAGGCCTTCTCAAGCTGAAGATGGGCTCGCCGTCGCCGGACGAGCTCGGTGCAGAGCTCCTTGCCCAGATGATCAATGCACCCGGGTACAAGCGTCCGAACTAGTCCTCGTGGTAAACGCGCGGCATGGCCGCACCTCCTCGTCGGGCTCTGGTCTCGGTTTCGGATAAGCGGGGAATCGTCGAGCTAGGCAAGGCACTCGCCGAGCTCGGTTTCGAGATCCTCTCGACCGGTGGTACCGCGTCGGCGCTTGCGGGCGCCAATGTCCCGGTAACCCAGGTCTCCACCCTGACCGGTGCGCCCGAGATCCTCGACGGACGCGTCAAGACGCTCCATCCGAAAATTCACGGTGGCATCCTCGCTCGCGCAACTCCCGCGCACGAGGCCGAGATGGCCGCGAACGGCATCGCGCCGATCGAGCTCGTCGTCGTGAACCTCTATCCGTTCGAGGCCACGATCGCAAAGCCGTCGACCTCGTTTGACGAAGCGATCGAGAACATCGACATCGGCGGACCCTCGATGCTGCGCTCGGCTGCGAAGAACCACGAGCGCGTCGCCGTAGTCGTCGATCCAGACGACTACGAAGGCGTGGTCGCGCAGCTCAAGGCTGGCGCGGTGAGTCCACAGTCACGACTGTCGCTCGCGAAGAAAGCGTTCTCGCACACCGCCGCGTACGACACCGCGATCGCCGCGTACCTCACGTCGGTGGATGACCACGCGGCAACCAACCGAGAGCAGCCGCCGACGCGCAGCGAGCTTCCGGCGGTGCTCGGCATGCAGTGGCGTCGGCTCTACGAGCTGCGCTACGGCGAGAACCCGCACCAGAGGGCCGCGTTCTATGCGGACTCGCGCGCGCCGCTCGCACTCGCGGCGAATCGCCCAACTGTCGCGTCGGCAGAGGTGCTCGGCGGCAAGCAGCTCTCGTACAACAACATCCTCGATCTCGATGCCGCGCTCGGCCTCGCGCTGGAATTCACCGCGCCGACCGCGGTCGTGGTGAAGCACAACAATCCGTGTGGGGTCGCGACGGATGCAATCCTCATGACCGCGTACGAGAAGGCGCGGGCGGCGGATCCGCAATCGGCGTTCGGGGGAATCGTCGCGGTCAACCGCGAAGTCGACGAGGCACTCGCGAAGCTGCTAATCGAGACGTTCCTCGAGTGCGTGATCGCGCCGGGCTATTCGGCCGCGGCGCGCGAGCTGCTCGCGAGCAAGAAGAACCTCCGTCTGGTTGCCGCTCACGGCTCCTGGGCGCCACCGACCGGTCACTTCGCGTGGTCGGTGCGGACGATCGCTGGCGGCGCGCTCGTCCAGACTGTCGATCACGGCATGGTGGATCTCTCGATCGCGAAGATCGCCACGAAGCGCGCACCGAGCGATGCCGAGCGCGCGGACCTCGCGTTCGCGTGGCGGGTCGCCAAGCACGTGAAGTCGAACGCGATCGTATTCGCGAAGGATGGCGTCACGGTCGGCATCGGCGCCGGTCAGATGAGCCGCGTCGACTCGGTCCGGATCAGCGAGCGCAAAGCCGGTGACAAGCTCCGGGGCTCCGTCGTGGCTTCCGATGCATTCTTCCCGTTTCGAGATGGCGTCGAGGTGCTCGCCGCGGCGGGCGCACGCGCGGTCGTGCAACCCGGTGGTTCGGTGCGAGATGAAGAAGTCATCGCCGCGGCCGACGAATCGGATCTCGCGATGCTGTTCACCGGCATGCGCCACTTCCGGCACTAGCGATGGGCCCGGTCATTCCGATCCTGCGCTCGTTCGACGAAGCCAAAGCGAAGGAGTTCTACATCGACTGGCTTGGCTTCAAGCTCGATTTCGAGCATCGCTTCGAGCCCGACTTCCCGCTCTACATGGGCATCTCGCGCGATGGCTGCGTGCTCCACATCAGCGAGCACCACGGCGATGCGACACCCGGCAGTGCGGTGCGAATCTTGTGCGCGGATCTCGAGGCATTTCACGCCGAGATCAGTGCGAAGCACTACAAGAATGGACGCCCGGGCCTCAACGACCAGGAGTGGGGCGCGCGCGAGATGACCGTTCACGATGGTGCTGGCAACAAGCTCGTCTTCTACCGGAACCTCGAAACGAGCTAAGTTCGCGCCGTGAAGATCCTCGTCATCGGCAGCGGTGGGAGAGAGCACGCCCTCGTCTGGCGGCTCGGGCAGTCAGGTCACACGCTGCACGCGGCGCCGGGCAATCCGGGCATCCAGACGCTCGCGGAGTGCCACGCCGTATCGATCGACGCGCTCGACGCGCTCGTCACGCTCGCGCAGGAGCTCGCGGTCGACCTGGTCGTCGTCGGTCCCGAGGCACCGCTCGTCGGGGGGCTCGCCGACAAACTGCGCGCCGCGAACATCGCGACGTTCGGCACCGGTGCAGCGGGCGCGCAGCTCGAAGGCTCCAAGGCGTTCTCGAAGCAGTTCTTCGCGCGCCATCAAATTCCGACCGCGAAGTTCTTTGTCGCCAGCTCCGTCGCCGCAGCGGACACCGCGATCGACGCACTGGGCGGTGCCTGCGTGGTCAAAGTGGATGGCCTCGCGGCAGGCAAGGGCGTGGTCGTCGCGAACGACGGTGCCGAGGCGAAGGCCGCGGCGCGCGAGATGCTCGATGGCCGGTTCGGCGCGGCTGGTGCGACGCTGGTGATCGAGCAGAAGATCACGGGACGCGAAGTTTCGGTGCTCGCCGTGACCGACGGCAAGCGCCTCGAGGTGCTGCCCGCGGTCGAAGATCACAAGACGATCTTCGATGGTGACCGCGGCCCGAACACCGGCGGCATGGGCACGGTTTCGCCCGCGTGGACGAGCGATGCCGTGATCGCGCGCGTGACGCGCGAGATCCTCGAGCCGACCGTGCGCGGCCTCGCGGCCGACGGTATCGATTATCGCGGCGTGCTCTACGCCGGAGTGATGGTCGATGCGCAAGGCACGCCGTGGTTGCTCGAGTACAACTGCCGGTTCGGCGATCCGGAGACCCAACCGATCATGGCGCGCACGATCGGGGACCTCGGCGCGGTGCTGCTCGGCGCGGCACGTGGAGACCTCCAGCACGGCGCGCTCGCGTGGGATCCGCGCGTCGCGGTGTGTGTCGTGATCGCGGCCGCGGGCTACCCCGGGGTGCCGCGCACGGGTGATGCGATCGCGCTCCCCACGCTCCCCGCCGACGTCGAGGTGTTCCATGCGGGGACCAAGACGGCCCCGACCGGCGCGCTCGTCAGCGCCGGTGGCCGGGTCCTCGGTGTGACTGCACTCGGAATCAGCGTCGCGCAAGCGCGCGAGCGTGCGTACGCGGTCGTCGATGCGATCGAGCTCGCTGGCAAGCAGACTCGACGCGACATCGGAGCTCGGCGCTGATAACTTCGTTCCATGCCGCAGATCGCAGGATTCCGGGGTCTCCTCTGGGACGCGTCGAAGGTCGAGCTCGCGAAGGTCGCTGCACCGGCGATCACGGATCCACGGGGCCGCGTCGAACGCGGCGAGCTTGTCCGCGATCCGAGCCGCGCGGTCTATCGCTATCACCAGGCATTCATCGCGGGGCCACGCACGCTCGTTCGTAAATCGTGGTTCGCCGCGGTCGCGCTGACGCCGTGGAGCGAAGGCTTGATCCGGCCGCACGAGGCGACCGATGCCAAGGCCCGCGCCAAGGCGGTCGCGGGGGTCGCGGCAGCCGGCATTCACACCGATGCCGTGCTGGTCGGCTATCGCGACGGAGCGAACGAAGTCGATCGCTTGTTCAAGAAGTTCGAGGCCGAGAGGCCAGTCGTCGACGTGACGACGCCCGATGGCACGAACCACAAGCTGTGGCGCGTTCAGAGCGCGGAGGTCATCGGTAAGTTGCGGCCGCTGTTCGCGCCCAAGAAGCTCCACGTGCTCGACGGCCACGCCCGCTACGAAGGCATGCTCGCGTATCGCGATCAGCTCGATGCAAAGACACCGTTATTGTCCTACAGCTCGGCAAACTACGGCCTCGCGTGTCTCGTCAACCTCGACGAGCCGGGGCTCGCTCTCGGGGCGCGGCATCGCATCGTGCGCGGTGCGGTCAAGCGCGCCGAGGTGCTCGCGGCCGCGAAGCCGTACTTCATCATCGAGAAGCTCGCGGGTGCCGCTAAGACGCTCGGCGCACAGTTTACCGCGCTCTCTAATACGCTCGCGCATCAGCCTGCGTTCGTCGTCGTGTTCCCCGGCGATGCCGATGCGTACAAGCTGACGCTCTCGCCGGAGATCAGCCCGAGCGCCGAGGGCGTGAAGATTCATCGCGCGATCCAGAAGTACGATCCGGTGATCGTCGACAAGTTGTTCCTCTCCAAGGTGGCCCCCGAGGCCACGATCGAAACGGTACTCGACCCGACCGCGGTGACCGCGATCGCCGATGGCATGGGCATCATCTGCAAGCCGCTGACGCTCGATCAGATCACACACGTCGACGAGCTCGGCGAGCTGTTGCCGTTCGGCTCGACCGCGATCCATCCACCGGTCGCGCACCTGCTCGGCTACGTCGTCGAAGCCGACGAGGACGTCGTATGAAATCATATCTGATCCGGATCTTGCACATCGAGGTCGATGCGAACGTCGCGGGTAATCGCGCGGCGCCGCTCCACGCGCGTACGAGCTACGCGGTCGTGCCGGAGAGCTGGCGCGAGCTATCGCTCGACGAGCTCCACCAGCGCAGCGAAGTGCTGCTCGGCGCCTCGTACCAGCAGCGCGCGGCCGAACGCATGGTGCCGATCGCGTTCGATCTCGAATGGGTGAGCGATGCGGAGATGCCGGCGCTGCCGGTGCAGCGTGCCGCACGCGTGGTGCCCAACCCCGAGGTCGCGCCAGCGTTGAACGATCGCGCCGTGAGCGAGATCGATGCGCTGCGCGGAACGATGCGCCCAGGTGTCCACGCGAAGGCGTGGAAGGGCGCGTTCGCTGCGTGGACGGTCTCGCCCGAAGGCGACAAATGGTATTTGCTCTCGCCCGGCGAGGAGCGCGAGCACGAGTTCGAGGCACGCTTCTCGGCGCCTCCCGACGGCTAGTTCGGGGCGCGCGTATCGCCTGCCGCCATGCGTGGATGCCGACGCGCATGGCGATCGGCGAGTGCGACGTGCAGCAGCACGATGACGGTTCCGACCGTGACATCCGAGACTGCTTTAACCATTCGATCAGCGAAGCTCCACATGATTTCTCTCCTCACCCCAGGTCGACACTGTCACTACAACTCCGGGTTCACAACCGGTATTCCGGTCGTTCCACACACGTCCGGAAATGCGTGAGCTAGCTCGACGCGGTGCGCCAGGAGCGGTCCCACACGGGCGTGGACGTTGCCGCGAGTGTCGGACGCTTCTGATACTCCATTCCACGTGCCTGACTTCGCTCTCTCAGCCAGCGTTCGTAGAGCCATCGTTGCCGATGCCGCCGCCCTGGCCGCGCTCGTCAATCAGGCCTACGCGGTCGAGCACTTCTTCGTGGACGGTGATCGTACGAATGCTGCCGAGATCGAGCAGATGATGACGAAGGGCACGTTCCTCGTGCTCGATCATCACGCGCACGTCGGTGCTGCGGTCTACGTCACGATCGAGCGCACGAGTGCGTATTTCGGCATGCTCGCGGTCGGTCCCGAGCTGCAGGGACGCGGGCTCGGCAAGCGGCTGGTACGAATCGCCGAGGCCATGGCGGAAGCTGCCGGCTGCGCGGTCATGACCATGAAGATCGTGAACCTCCGCGAAGAGCTGGGCCGCTGGTACCGCTCGCTCGGGTATCGCGAGGTCAGCACGGCGCCGTACACCCACCGGCCCATCAAGCAAGCTTGTCATTTTGTCGAGATGGAGCACCTACTCGGCGTGCGCGCGGTACTCGCTGCTTGAGACACGCGCTGCGCGCCGCGCTACCATGGGGCTAACAATGCGCGCGATTTGTTTTGGCGTCCTGGCAGCCTGTGGCAGTGGTGGCGGGTTTCCCGATGCGCGCGAGATCGACGCGCCCCCACCGACCGGGACGTTCACACTGGACTGGGCGCTGACCGAGCTCGACAACAACAGCATCACGTGTGACCAGGTCGGCGCGCAGTCCGTGACCGTGCTCGCGCACAACCAGGCGGTCGAAGGTGGCATGACCCAGGTGTTCGTGTGCTCGACGTTGACGGGCATGAGCCAGGGCTTGGACCCGGGCGTGTACGACTTCGATTTTCAGCTCGCGGCCGCGAGCGGAATTCTCGAGACGCCCCCCGGTCAGCACAACATCACGATCGCTTCGAGTCAGAACACGCGGCTCGCCCCGCTCGCGTTCAAGCTCGATGCCGCGGGTGGCGTCGCCCTGTCGCTCTCGACCGGTCGCACAACGAACTGCGGCGCGGTGACGCCGGGCAACGGCGCGATCACGGCGGAGATCCTCACCCTCACTCATAACAGTAATCTGTCGTGCGAGCCGATCACGCTCACGATCAGCGAGAGCACGCTGACCCCGACCGCTGCGTCGGGGACGTACACGGTTAACTGTACGACACCGGTCGTGACCACGTGCATCGAGAAGGACTCGACGCTCACCGCGACCGGCGTCAAGGCGGACAGCTACACGATCCACATCGCAAGCAAGCAAGGCGTCTCGGGCGCCTCCGGCGTGTGCTGGACCAACAACGATTCGATCGTGATTCCGCCGCTCGGCGGCACGTTGACGCGTCAGCTGAACCTCGGGTTCGCGACCGCCAACTCGTTGTGCATGTGAAGTAAAACGGCAGTAGACTGCGGCGGTCATGACGACCGTCCAGCACTACAAGCCGAACCTTCGCGACGTCTTCTTCAATCTGTTCGAGGTGCTCGGCATTCAGTCGAGCGTGCTCGGCAAGGCGCCGTTCGAGGCGATGGACGAAGCGACCGCGCGGCAATCGCTGGAGGGCTTCCTCGAGGTGTTGCAAGCGAAGTGGACGCCAACGTTCGCGTCTGCAGATCTCGAAGGCGGCGCGCACTTCGACGGCAAGGGCAACGTCACGCTGCCGAAGGGCTTCAAGGAAGCGCTCGCGGCGTACTACGACGGCGGCTGGAACGCATTCGAATTGCCCGAGCGCCTCGGCGGGTTCGGCGCCCCGCCGACGATCCGCTGGGCGGCGTTCGAGATGATGGCGGGCTCGAACCCGGCCATCTGCTTCTACGTACTCGGCTGCTTCATGACGACGATCGTCGATGCACTCGGCACGGAAGCGCAGAAGAGGCGTTACGTCCAGAACATGGTCGACAAGCATTGGGGCGGAACGATGGTGCTGACCGAGCCGGGCGCGGGCTCGGACGTCGGCGCGGGAACCACGAAAGCGACCCACGTCAAAGCCGACGAGTACCTGCTCGAGGGCGTGAAGCGGTTCATCACGAACGGCGATTTCGACGGTACCGAGAATATCGTCCACATCGTGCTCGCGCGGCCCGAGGGCATGGGCCCCGGCACCAAGGGCCTATCGTGCTTCATCGTTCCGAAGTTTTGGGTCGAGGAGGATGGCTCGCTCGGTGCGCGCAACGGCGCGGTCGTGACCAAGGTCGAGCACAAGATGGGCATCAAGGGCTCGGCGACCTGCGAGCTAACGCTCGGCGATGGCGCGCCGTGCCGCGCGCTGTTGCTCGGCGACGTGCACGACGGCATCGCGCAGATGTTCCATGTCATCGAATACGCGCGGATGGGCGTCGGCACCAAATCGATGGCGACGTTATCGACGGCGTACTTGAATGCGCTCGAGTACACGCGCGTGCGCAAGCAAGGCCCGGATCTCGCGAAGCAGACCGACAAGGCTGCACCTCGCGTCGAGATCATCCGGCACCCCGACGTGCGCCGCATGTTGATGCTGCAGAAGTCGTTCGCCGAGGGCCTGCGCGCCGTCGCGTTGTGGACGGCGCACATCCAGGATCAGGTCGTCCAGCAGGGTGGCCATGGCACAGAGGGTGCGAAGCACCTCGATCGGCTCAACGATTTCATGCTGCCGCTGATCAAGGGCTATGGCTCGGAGAAGGTCTACGAGCTGCTCTCGCTGTCGCTGCAGTGCTTTGGCGGTTCGGGCTACTGCCAGGACTATCCGATCGAGCAATACATCCGCGATCAGAAGATCGATTCGCTCTACGAGGGCACGACCGCGATCCAGGCCCTCGATCTGTTCTTCCGCAAGATCGGTCGTGATCAAGGCGCGACACTGCAGGGTCTCCTCGGTCAGATAAAGGTCACGGCCGAGGGGCTACCGGCCGCGCTCGCCATCGAGAAAGCTGCGCTCGCGAAGGCGCTCGGCGATGTCCAGGGCATCATCGCCGCGATGCTCGGCAAGCTCGGCCAGAGCGTCTATCACGTCGGCTTGCACGGAAACCGGATCCTGTTTTCGCTCGCCGAGCTCGTGATCGGTTGGCGGCTCGCGGTGGCGGCGCAGGTCGCGAACGACAAGCTCTTGACCGCGGTCGGCGACGACAAAGCGTTCTACGAGGGCAAGCTCGCGAGCTCGCGGTTCTACGCGCAGCAGGTGCTGCCGCAGCTCACGCTGTCGCGCCAGCTGATCGAGCAGAGTGACCTGGCCTTGATGGAGCTCTCCGACGAGGCCTGGTGATCCAGAAAGCGTCAGCGAAGGTGCGAATTGCGCCATCCGAGAGGAAGCCGACGAAAGGGCGACGAAGCCCGCTAACCCGGCGATCCAGGAGGCACCCGAGCCAACCGGTCAAACCGAAGAAGCGACGGTGATCGAGGTCGGTGGTTGACGCCGAATCGTTTGACGTCCTAGTGTCCGGTTTCGTTTCGATGACGACCACGCAAACCGAGCGAACCGAGCCGAGCGGAGAGACGCTGCAGTTCATGCAGCGAATGTGGGAGCTGGTTCACGCTCTCGATGTCCGCTCCAAGCGCATGGTCAAAGCGATCGGCGTGACCGGCCCGCAGCGGCTCGTGATCCGGATCATCGGCCAGAAGCCGAATCAGACCGCGAGCCAGATCGCGAACACGCTTGGCAAGCATCCGTCGACGCTGACCGGCGTGCTCGCGCGCCTGCAAGAGCGCAACATGATCCTGCGCGAGGCCGATGCCGAGGATCGTCGTCGCGCGCGGTTCACGCTCACGCCCGCCGGCAAGAAGATCGACAAGCTCCAGAAGGGCACGGTCGAGGCCGCGGTCCGCCGCGCGATGGGCCGCACATCCGAGGCTCACGTCGATGCGATGCGTGTCACGCTCAAGGTCCTCGTCGAAGAGCTCGAGCGCGAGGATTAGCGGGTCAGCTTCGCGTGCATCGCGGCTTCCGGATCGCTGGCGCCGTGGAGCTCGGTCGCGAGGGTGAGGACCGCGATCCGGTTCGGTGGCAGCCGCCAGCTCTCGAGCACGTCGCACGCCGCGGCTTCTTGGCTCCAGAACGCCTTGCTGCGTGCGAGGACCTCGAGGATCTCGAGGAACCGCTTCGCGTAGGGCCGGCCATATGTGCCACCGGCGGGTCCGAAAGCCAGTGCGAGCAAGCCGCGAGCGAATACGATCGCCGAGCGACCATCGACCTCGTCGATCACGGCGCACAACTGGTGCGCGAGCGAGCGCGCATCGGGCGTACGGATCGCACCGGCCGCGAGCGCGATCTGGGCGAGTACGTGGCTCTCGGCGAACGGCAGCTCGGCGTAGCGCTTCGCGTACTCGCGCCAGTTGCGGAGCGCATCGTCGAGGCCATGCACCGCTTCGCGTGGCGAATCGGGACCGCGGTGCAGGCCGATCGCGATCGCGGTAGTCGCGCGTACGAGCGCATCCTTATCGGCCAGAAGCGGCGCGGCATCGGCCGCCGTGAAGGTGGGCAGCTCGACGAAGCAGCGCGTGGCAAGCGCACGCAGCGTCGCGTCGTTATCCTTGCGCGCGATCTCGAGGATCGCGGGCTTGGCGGCCGGCGCGAGCTTCGCGAGCTCGAAGATCCGACGGCGGTCCTCGAGCGTGCACGTCGCGAACTGGGAGAACACGGCGGGCCACGACGCATCGAGCGCATCGGCTGTCGCACGCGCGGCATTCGTGTCGCTTCCGGACCCGCGCGCTCCAACGGCCTCCGACAGCGAGGCGAGCGCGAGGTCGTAGAGCAGGCCGAGCACGTGCGTGCGCTCGAGCTCCGGATGTGGGAGCAGCTTCGCGAGGTAAGGCACGACCCGGGCGGAGGCCGGATACACCGCACCTTCGGAGAGGACTTCGGTGCGAATCGCGCGCAGCGCATACGCGCGGACCAGCGGATCCTCTGCGACGAGGCCACGCACCAGGCGGGGAAACCGCGCGACATCGGAGTCGCACGCGCCGGCGAGCTCGGCCCACGGCTCGCGATCGAGTCCTTCGAGCTGCGGCGGCGAGGCGAAGCTCTGTTCGTCGTTGCGATAGAGCGCCGCGCCGAGTGCCGCTGCGAGCCCGCGCCCGGTGACATCGTGGGTGATCGCCATCGCGGTGGTATCGACTTCGCGGCGCAGCGTGCCGCGCTCGTCGAAGATCCGCCACGTCCCGAGCAGCGTGCCTTCGATCGAGCCAGTCGCGGAGAGCGCCTTGCCATCGGCCTGCAACAGCACGCACGCGAGCGCCGTGCCTTCGCGCTTGGCCTCGAACCGGCGCACGCCACCCTGCGCTTTCTCGACGACGCTCTGCAACGCATCGGCGGCGTAGATCCGGGTCGTCTCCTCGACGAGTGTGCCATCCGGCAACCAGACGCCGGTGTATGTCTGGCGCTGCTTGGCATCGGTGCGCATGCGGAGCGACAGCTTGCCGGTCTCACCAAATAGCTCGCGTTGCTCGCCACCCTGATCGTCTTTCGACGTGCGCTTTTCGACGCTGCCATCGGCGCGGAACTTCGCGATCGCGCGCGCTTCGCCGGCGATGTCGCGCTGCTCCTCGTGGCGGAGCACACCCTCCTTCGTCCACCACCGCCACCTGCCGAGCTGGACGTTCGTGCCGCGACCGATCTCACCATCGACCCAGCGCTCGATATCCGGAAGCCACCGCGCGTCGAGGCTTACCGCGGCAGGGCGAGGCGGCAACGGCTGACCGTCGGGCCCGCACTCGGTCGCATCGCGCGTGAGGTAACGGATCGTGTAGTTGGTCTTGCCGTCGCGCGAGTAGTAGCGCACCGACCACACGTTCGGATGCGCCGGCGCGAACGGCTCGATCGTCGGCTGCGCGCTCCTGTGAAACACGCTGTCCATGATCACGCCGCCGACCCAATCGGCCTCGGAGGCGATCGTGCCGTCAGGATGGAAGTTGATGCTCTTGCCGTGAACGCGGCCGTGATCGTAGTGCGATTCGCCGTGCAGGACGCCGGCGCGGGTCCAGCTGCGAAATGCACCATGACGAAGGCTCTCGGCATCGAGCTCGACATGCACCCACTCAAAGCCTGGCTCCTTCGGATCCCAGCGCGCGTCGGCCGGCACGTTGGTGGGGCGCGGCGGCACCGAGTTGTCGGGGCTGGCCATGCAGCTCGCAGCTTACAGCGATTCGAGGAACGGGATCACGGCGTCGGCGATTCGCTCGCAGCCACCCGGGGTGTGCGTGATGCGATGCGAAGTTTCGAGCTGGATCCCCGCGTAGCGCTTGCCCACGAGCTCGATCCGGAGCGCCGTGCAGATCGCGGCACCCACACCCGTGTACGGCTGATTCGCGCGCACGTCGACGTCGGCACTCCGCAGCTGGAACATCAAGCGTTCGGCGAGCTGCGCCTCGAACGGATGCGCCGGATCGTAGAGCACGCCGACCTCGAACGTGCGATTCGTCGGATCGAGCGCCGGATCGAACGTGTGCGACGAGAAGTGCAGCACCTCGCCGTGCGTGACGAGCCGCGCGGCCACGTCACGGCGGACCGCGTTCCAGTACGGCGCGTGAAATGCTTCGAGCCGTGCCGCGCGATCCGCCGGCGAGAGGTGCGCGTTGCCCGGCACGGGTGCGCCGTAGCAGACCGTCGGGCAGACATCCGGATGATCGGGCCCGCGATTGAGGTCGACGAACATCCGCGTGAACGCGCCGGTGTGGACCGTGATGCCGGTGTGCTCGGAGACCTGCGCGATGATGTCGTACGCGCCGTGATCCCAGCCGGCCTGCGATTGCAGCACCTCGGTGGAGACGCCGAGGTCGACATCGAGGGGCAGCGTCCACGAGGCGTGCTCGCAGGACAGAACCAGACCGGTCGTCACAGCGTGCGAGTTTAACACTAGCTGCGATACGGACGATCGGTCGCGCGGGGAACCAGCAGCGCGGCCAGCCCCGCTGCGACGACCACGCCACCACCGTGGATGATGCCGATGTGCGGGCCATCCGCGATCCGGCAATGCATGTGGAGCAACAGGCCACCGAGGCAGCCACCCGCCGCACCGATCGCGGCAGCGACCCAGCGTGAGAACACTGGCACCGCTCCACGCAGAAAGACCGCGCCGAGAACGACCGGCGCGAGCGAGGTCGCGAGCCCGAGCCACAAGCAGCCGTGCCCGCGGAGGAGGTGCGGCATGCCATAGTGCAAGCTGTGCGCGCCGTCGGGGTGGACGCCGAGCCCGAGCACGACGAACGCGACGGCGGTGATCGTGGTGGTGGCGATCGCGGCCCGCCAGCGGGGCGTCATCGCACCCGCCTTCGGCACGAGCGCGAAGTAGGTCGCGAGCCCGAACCCGGAGAACCAGGCCGCGCCGGCGCCCATCAGCCACATCGGCGGCAACTCGCCGAGGTCAGCGCGCGGCGAGAGAGCGCCGAGCAGCAGGGCAGCATAGACCAGCGACGCGACGACGAACATCCCGAGCTGGCGGTACGGTCGGCGTGCCGTGACGGGCGCTAGCGAGCCGAGCTCGGCTTCGAGCAGCGCGCCGATCGGGGACGCGGCTGGATCGGGCATCGCCGCGAGCGCGTCGAGAGATTGCTCGGCGCTCACGCCACGCTCTCCTTTTTGGCGCTCGTCAAGAGCTTGCGGAGCGCCTCGTAGCCGCGATGAGCGCGCACCTTCATCGCTCCGACAGTGGTGCCGGCGATCGTGGCAGCCTCGGCGACGGATTTGCCCTCGAGCTTGGTCAAGACCACCGCCTCGCGCTGTTGTGGAGGCAGCTCGCCGAGCGCGTCGAGCGCGGCGCGCGCGAGCTCGGGGTCAGCCCCTGGCGCATCGCTGCGGTCGGCCGATTCGCCGGTGATCCCGGCCGGGACCTCGGGAACGTCGTCGCCGGCAGTTCGCACGATGGCGCGCTGGTTCTTGCGGGCCTCGTCGAGGAACGTGCGGTGCGCGATCGAATAGAACCAGGGGAGCGGGTCCGCACCTGCCACATACGCGCCTCGGGCGCGGTGGATCTTGAGAAAGGTTTGCTGGAGGAGGTCATCGGCGGCAGCTCGGCTCTTGGTCAGTTTCCCCAGGTACCCGAGCATCTTCGGCATTACGAGGGCATAAAGCTGCCGAAACGCGTCCGCGTCACCCGCCTGGTACCGCTGCATGAGGTCCCTAAGATCGGCCACTTGACCGTCCACGGGTATACGACGGCCAGGGGTACTGGTTACAGAGCCCCAACCCGGTGTATAGAGCCGCCACCATGGGTCGCCGTAGCAAGTCCGCTCTTAAGAACCGCCCGAAGTTCAAGCAGAAGCGCCGCCTGAAGGATCGCAAGATGAAGGCGAAGAAAGCCGGCTGGCACAAGCGCGGCCTCGCGCGGAACAAAGCGCGTCGCAGCAAGCGCGGCACGAAGAAGAAATAGCTCGCTCGGTGAGGTCGAGATCGGAGGCGAGGGTTCGCCTTCGTCGATAACGCCTCCGAATGAGCGATGCAGTTCAGTTCTCGATCGACCAGGCGAACAGCAGCTGTGCGGCATACGTAGCCGCCCCATCCGCGCTTGTCGAGATCGTTCGCGACGAACCAGTCGCGCGCGACCGCCAGTCACTGCGAAGTATGCGCTCGCCAGTATGCGGAGCTTGCCGAGCTTCGGCCACAGCGTATGCCGACGACAGGCCGTCGTCGCAGGGATCACGCATGCCAGCCCGCGGCGAACCGCGTGACGAGGTCGAGCCGGTCGACGCCCCACACGAGATGACGATCGCCGATCACGAAGGTTGGCACGCCGAACACGCCTCGCTCCTTCGCGGCTGCACCCTCGGCGATCAGCATGGCCTTGGTCGCGGGTTCGGCGATCCGGTCGAGGTAGCTCGTCGGCAGACCGGTCTCTCCGAGAATCGCGCGCAACGTTGACAGATCTTCGATGTCGCGTTGCTCCACCCACATTGCGCGTGCGATCGCGAGGCCCAGTGGTAGCCGCTCCTCGGCAGCCGCGACGTGCAGCAACCGCTGCGCACTGATCGAGCGCTGCGGAAACTTCTTCGCCATCTCGAACGGCACGCCGAACCAGCCGCGCCACTGCCTGATCTCCGAGGCGACATAGCGCTGCTTGGCCGCCGGGAACGCGAACAGCGGGACGTCGGCCTGGCCGATGTCGCGAAACAATCCTCCGAGGAGAATCGGGCGCATGATCGGGGTGGTGCCGGTGACGCGCGAGAGTGCCGCGAGCTGGGTGAGGGCGTAATACACGTACGGACTCGCGACATCGAAGTAGACCTCGAGCGCGTACGGCGATGTGAACGGCGTGACGTCGCGACCGAAGGGACGCGCGCCACCGGGCGGCGTGCTCTCGAGGTCCCAGCCCGCGAGCGCTGCCTCGACCCATGGAATGCGGTCCTGGCCCCAGATCAACAGCGGTGGACCGTCGGCGCGACGAATCACCCAGCCGGGAGCGCCGAAGATGCCGAGCGCGATCGCTTCGTCGGTGCGCTGCGCGAGCTCGGACTTGATAGCGGCGGTGTCGGCGCCCGAGAAGGCGGCCGCGAGCTCGGCCTCGCTCGCGACGCCCTGCAGTGCGGCCGCGAGGATCTCATCGCGCGTGATGTCCTCGGCGCGCGCCCAGTACGCCGCATAGATCGCGGGAATCGCCTGCGGCCACAGCGCTTCGGGGAGGCCGAGCAACACGCGGAGCGCTCGCACCGTCCGCATCGGATGGGCGGCGGGCATCTGGAACGGCGCGCCGAAGATTTCGGCCCATCGGTACATGTCGCGGAGGTTGTGCGTGGCCTTCGCGGGGCCGAGCGTGGCCATCGGTCCGTCGCCCGCGCCGATCCCCCGAAACACCCCGCCGAGCAGCATCGGCTTCCAGACCAGCTGCGTATTGGCTGCTCGCGCGATGCCTGGCGCCTTCTGCGATGCGAGATAGGCATAGGGGCACGAAAAATCGAACCAAAGCTCCAGCACTGTTCAACAGCCTATCCGACCTAGGCTAAACTCTTGGAGTTCTAGATGGCCAAGCTGGTCGACGGGTTCAAAGACGGGAAGCCCGAGCTCGGGCGGCGTACGTTTCTCGTGCCCGAAAATCACTCCGAAGTGCTCGCGCTGCTCTATCACGAGCAGACCGGCATCGTCGGTGGCCTCCCAGTCGGCCCGGTGACGACCGATCCTTTCGGGGCCCACGGAATTCGTATGTATCCCGATCAAGATCCGGTCGTGCTAGAAGAAACGCGTCGCTACTTCGAGAAGCTCGCGGAGCGATTCTCGAATGATCTTCCCAAGGCCTAGCGGGCGTTGTGTAGCGGCAATCGCCGCAGCTGTCACAGCTGTCGCAGCTATCGGTACTAACGGTGCTTGTTCGGGACCTCAGAAGCAGCCAGAAGGCGGCTGCACCAAGGACACCGACTGCCGCAGCCCTCGTATCTGCGAGGCCAACCTCTGTGTCGATTCGAATCCTTCGGGGCCACACCCTCCGGGGTCACACTTCCCACCTGCTTACGGTCTCGTGATTACCACTTCCTCTCCGACGCCCCAATCACCGCCATTTGCGATGTTCGGCGGTGACGCGCGCCATACCGGCAAGCGCGGTGGCCCTGCGCCCGCGCAGCAACCGAAAGAGCTATGGAGCGTCGACTGCAAGGGCGTGGTCGCCGGCTCGCCGACGATCGGTCCCGACGGAACGATCTACGCGACGTCGCACGAGGGCTCGCTGTTCGCGATCGACGTCGCCGGCAGGATCAAGTGGTCGTTCAAGACCGGCGATCGCTCGTGGTCGACGCCTGCCATCGCCCGAGACGGCACGATCTACATCGGCTCCGACGACGATTTCTTGTACGCGGTGAAGCCCGGTGGAGCGCTGAAGTGGAAGCTCCGTCTCGGTGATTGCGATCCCAAGGGCTTTGGCCCGGAGTCCTCGCGCTGCGATGTCGATGGCGGGCCGACGATCGGTCCCGACGGCACGATCTACGTCGGTGGCGACGGCATCCATGCCGTGTGGCCCGACGGGACGCTGCGCTGGAAGATCGCGACCGGCGAGCACGTCGCTTCGACACCGGCGCTCGCGCCCGACGGCACCGTCTACGCGGGCTCGCAAGACGACGCGCTGTATGCGATCGCACCGGACGGCACGAAGAAGTGGGAAGTCCGCACGGGTGGCGACATCGATGCCGCGCCTACGATCGGCGCCGACGGCACGATCTACGTCGGTAGCGACGACAAGAACTTCTACGCGATCACGCCGGCGGGCACGATCGCATGGAAGGTGGTCACCGGCGCGGAGGTTCGCGGCGGTGCGGCCCTCGCTACCGATGGCACCATCTACGTCGGTAGCCACGACTCCAACCTCTACGCCATCGCGCCGACCGGCAAGGTGCGATGGAAGCTCGCCGCTGCCGACAAGATCCAGGGCACACCCGCCATCGCGACCGACGGTACGATCCTGTTCGGCGCGGAAGACGAGCACGTCTACGCGGTCGAGCCCGACGGCACCTTGCGCTGGCATCTCCAGCTCGCAGGCGATGTCGACACCACGCCCGCACTCCGCTCCGACGGCACGTTGTACGTCGCCGGCGACGACGGGCACCTGCATGCATTTCGTTAGCAAGCGGGGACTTGTTCCCGCGCGCGGCGCTGCCGAAGGGCAGCGTGAAGATAGATAGATAGAGAAAGAAACTTACAGAACCATGTCTACGTTTGACCGGAGCTCGATCCTCGATTGTCTCTCCAAAATTGTTACCCCCGGCATCAAGCTCACCGCACTCGGCGATGAGCTCGGCGTGCGGAAGCACGAAATGTCCGAGCTCCGCGCCGAGATGTTCGATCTCGTCGAGGACGGCACCGTCGTAGTGCTCTCCGGCGGCGCGTTCGCACTCGCTCCGAGCGGTCGCACCGGCGATCCGCACGCGAAGCCCGCACCGGGTCCGGCGCAACCCGCACCGCGGCGTAAGCCGAGCAGCCCGGCCCCAGCTGCCAAGCCGCGTTCCGAGTTGTCCCGGTCGTCATCACCACCAACGCAGCGCAAGCAAGCCCCGCAGCCGCAGCGCAAGCCCACGCCGCCGGTGTCGAGCAAGCGCACGCCCACGGTGCCGTGGCGGCCGCCCACCCCGATCAAGCAATCGACGGCGCCCGTCGAAGAATACGATCCGGAGACCGGCGAGACTCGCATGGTCGCGCCGACCCAAGCAGCCTCGCCCGTGCGCTCGACTCAGCAGGGTGCCGTCACGTCGCCGACCGCACCATCGGTCGAGACCGATCCGCGGTTCACCGGTCGCATCACGGTCCACCCCGCGGGCTACGGCTTCGTCGCCCCGGATGACAAGGGCGAGACCGTGTTCGTCCCCGCGAAGTATCGCAACCACTCGCTCGATGGCGATCGCGTCGTCGTCGAGACCTGGCCTGGGGTGCGTGGCACCGAAGGTCGCGTCACGATGGTGCTCACGCGCGGTCGCGCGCGATTGACCGGCATCCTCCGTCGCGTCGGTCGCGCCGTGTATCTCGAGCCCGATGATCCGCGGATCGCGGCCGATTATGGCCGCGTTCACATGGACGACGCGCCGACCGGCAAGGATGGCGATGCCGTCGTCGTCGAGATCACGCGGTATCCCGATGCGGTTCGTCGCGAGCTCGCGGCGAAGTTGCTCAAGGTGCTCGGCGACCCTGATGACCCACGGACCGAGATCGAAAAGATCCTCGCGGTGTCGATGTTGCCGCTCGAGTTTCCCGACGACGCCGTCGAGCAAGCCGAGCGTACGCCGAGCGAGCTCGGCCCCGAAGACTTCGCCGATCGCATCGACCTGCGCTCACGCCGGTTCGCGACGATCGATCCCGAAACCGCGCGCGACTTCGACGATGCCTTGTGCATCGAAACCGGTCCGCACGGTGGCCCACGCGTGTGGGTCGCGGTCGCGGATGTCTCGCACTACGTGCGGTGGAACGATGCGCTCGACAAGGAAGCCGCGATTCGCGGCGTGTCGGTGTACTTGCCCGACCGCGTGATTCCAATGCTGCCGCATCAGCTGTCGTCGAACATCTGCTCGCTCTTGCCGAACGTCGATCGTTGCGCGATGGTCGTGCGGCTCGATTACACTGCGGCGGGCGAGATCCTCGATGTCGCGCACATGGCGGCGGTGATTCGCTCGAAGGCGCGCCTCGATTATCCCGGCGTTGCCGCGGCGCTCGAAGGTGACTTCCGTGGTCGGCGCGAGCATTACCGCGCGTGGCTGAGCGAGCTCCAGCAGCTCGACGCTCTCGCGAAGGTGTTGCGCGCGAACCGGATGGCGCGCGGCTCCCTCGATCTCGAGATCGCGGAGCCGAAGGTCGTCCTCGACGCGGATGACCCGCGGCTCGTCCGTGATGTCGTGCGCGCGAAGGGCGATCCGGCCGTGAAGGGCGCGTACCAGCTCGTCGAGAGCTTCATGATCGCGGCGAACGAAGCGGTTGGTAGCTTCTTCAAGAAACGCGGCGCGACCACCGTGTGGCGTGTGCACGCGCCGCCGAATCCCGATCGCGTCGCGCAGCTCGCGGAGCTGCTCGGCTCGTATGGCATCCTCGTCGATCTCGAACGCTCGACCACGCCGATCGGCATGAAGGAAGTGCTCGACCAGATCAACGCGAAGCCAGGGGCGCAGGCCTTGTCGTTCTTGTTGCTCCGGACGCTGACCCAAGCGGTGTGGGATGTCGTCCCGATCGGCCACTTCGGCCTCGCGAGTGCGGACTATCTCCACTTCACCTCGCCGATCCGGCGGTACCCGGATCTGCTCGTGCATCGCTTGCTCAAGCACTACCTGCAACGCGATGGCAACGCGTCCGGTGGTGGTTACGCCAAGCCGCCCCCGCCGGCCGATACGCTCGCGCAACTCGCCGCGGGCTCGTCGCAGCATGAACGGCGCGCGATGGAAGCCGAGCGCGAGGCGGTCGCGATGTACCGCACGTTCCTGATGCGCGATCAGGTCGGCGAGCGCTTCCCGGGTACGGTCTCGGCGGTGACCAGCTTCGGCGCATTCGTCGAGATCGACGAGCCATTCGTCGAGGGTCTCATCAAGCTCGATTCGCTCGGCGAACACTTCGACTACGACAGCGTGCACATGCGGCTCTCGGCGCAGCGCTCGGGTCGATCGATCGAGCTCGGTGACAAGGTCACGATCGAGATCGCGAACGTGTCGGTCACTCGACGTCGGGTCGATTTCACGTTGATCGAAGGCCAGAAGCACGAGCCACGCCCGGCCCCAGCCAAGCTCGAGACCAGCCCGCGGGCGACGGTGAAGCAAAAGAAGAAGACCGGGCGCGAAGTCGAGCGCGCGGTCGTGCATCAGACCGAGCGTGGTGCCAAGCCGCGTGCGGGCGCGGCAGGCGGTAAGCTCAAGATGAGCGTCTCGCACCGCGGCATGCGCACGCCGAGCAGTGCTGGCAAGAAGAGCAAGAAGCGCTAGCGTCCGGCCACGAAGAACAGGTCACGGGAAAGCCCCTGCGAGCAATCCTCGTCGGGCGCGCCTGACGTGAGCGGGCCGCATCGCGTAGATGTCGGCGGTCTCGCCATCGAGCGTGGTCTCGCCTTCGGTGATCGCCGTGTCCTTGGCCTGCCAGACCCTGACCGACCGGCAGACGCCGCCGATCCAGAGAACATCACGACCCGGATCAGAAGGCCGTTCTTACCAGCCCTCGCACCGGGCTAGCTCAGAAATCTAATGTCATCGTGTCGCCAGCGCTTCCAACAACTTACGCCGCGTGATCGGCTTCGCGACGAGGGCTCGGACCCCGAGGTCTTTTGCCCGACGGCGGTGCTCGGCGGACGCGCGCGAGGTGATGATCACGATCGGCGTGGTCTTGAAGCGGTCGTCGGCGCGCAGCTCCTGGATGAGATCGAAGCCGTTGAGCTGCGGCATCTCGAGGTCGGTGACGACCAGGTCGTAACGCAGCTGACGGGTCATCTGGAGCGCACGCGCACCATCTTCGGCGACATCGACGATCCAGCCCTCACGGCCGAGCATCGAGGTCATCGCTTCGCGGATCGCGCGCGAGTCATCGACGACGAGGGCGCGACCTGCGAGCACCATCGGCGCCGACGCGAGCTCGCCGATCGCTTCGGGTGCATCGGGATGGGCGCGGCGAACGAGCTGTGCGGGATCCAGGATCAGCTGGACCTTGCCGGAGCCGCTGATCGTGGCGGCCGCATAGAGCGTGAGCGGTGCGAGCAGCGGGCCGAGTGGTTTGATGATGATCTCGCGCGGGCCGACGATCTTGTCGACCGTGCCGACGAAGCCTTTGCCGGCGAACGTGACGACGACGCCCGGCCGGCGCTCGTTCGTGACGCCGTGCCCGAGCAGCGCCTCGAGGCGCAACACCGGCAGCTGCTCGTGGCGCACCGTCGTCGAGGTCGCGCCCGGTTCGACGAGCGTGGTGTCGATGACGTGGACCGCGGGGATCGCGTAGACCTGACCGCCGACCTTGAACAGCATCGCCTGTGCGAGCGATGTCGAGAGTGGCAGGCGCAGGCTAAACGTGGTGCCGCGACCCGGCACCGAGCTGACCTTGACCTCGCCGCCGAGCCTCGCGACGGTCTGGCGCACGACATCGAGGCCGATGCCGCGACCGGCGAGCTCGTCGGCATCCCCGCGGACCGAGACGCCGGTGCCGAGCGCGTCGAGCACGTCGCCTTCGGTCGCGAGCTGCGCGCGTGCCGACGACCAGCGGTGCGTCGCGACGAGCCGGTCGCGAAGCGCATTGATGTCGACGCCGCGGCCGTCGTCGGAGAGCTCGAGCACGAGGAGGTTTCCATCCTGGCGCGCACGGATCGTGATAATCGCGGTCGGCGGTTTGCCGCGCAGCGCGCGTTCGTCGGGCGGTTCGATACCGTGCGCGACCGCGTTGCGGAGCAGCTGCGTGATCGGATCGACGAGCTGCTCGGCGACCGCTTTGTCGAACTCGGTATCCTCACCCAGCGTGCGCAGCTCGACGACGAGGCCGGTCGCGCGGCGCAGCGCACGCAACGTGCGCGCGGCGTGAAGGAACAAGTTGCGTGCGGTATCCATGCGGATCCGCGTGAGGCCGCGTTGGAGCTCACCGATCGTACGGCGCAGCGCTTCGATCTCGTCGAGGAGTGCAGCGGTGGTCTGCGAGAGCAGGGCGGCTTGACCCGCGAGCTCGCTCTCGGCCTCGACGAGCCCGCGGTTCACGTTGCCCGGACCGATCGCATCGCGCAGGTTTTGACGCGTGCGTGCGAGGTCGCGCGCGAGCGTGCGCAGCAACTGGACCCGGCGCTCGATGCGCGTGCGGTCGAACAGCAGCTCGCCCGCCGACGACATCAAGTTGTCGATGCGCTCGGGCTCGATCCGGAGATGCCGTGCCTCGGGGCTCACCGTCAACGTGCCGGTCCGCGTGCGCGGCTCGACGATGACGCCTTCCGAGGCCATGTCGGGCAGCGGCTCGAGGTCGCCGGCGATGACGACCGTCGGAATCGACATCGATCCGTCGGCATCCATGCCGCTGAACGAAGGCGGCTCGGGCGGCTCGGGCGGCTCGGGCGGCTCGGGTTCGGCGCCGGGCTCGGCGCGCATGAGGTTCGTGATCTGCGTGCGCAACAACGCAGCGGTGTGCTCGGCCCCGGCGGTCTCCGCGACGAGTTGATCGACATAGCCACGCATCCCGTCGACGATCTCGACGACGAGGTCCGCGGTGTGCGGGCCCCAGACCGAACCGTCGCGCACGATCACCGCGAACGCGCTCTCGAGCCGATGTGCGAGGTCGACCATCGTATCGAGGCCGACGGTGCCCGCGCTGCCCTTGATCGTGTGAGTCACGCGCATCATCTCGGCGAGACCCTCGCCCGAGGGCCGCGTCGAGCCATTCGACAGCACGCGCGCGGTCACGATCTCGAGTGCGTCGTGCGCCTCGGACCGAAACAGCATCCGCAACATCGCGAGCTCGTCGGCGTCGAAATCGAGATCGCCATCGCTCATCCGGTTGGCTCCGTCATACGGCGATTAATTCCAGCGCTCGGCGCATCATTTTTACCGGATCGAGCAACGTGAGTGGGCGGCCGTTCGCATCGAACACCGCACCATCGGTCTCGACGAGCGACGCGACATGATCGACTTGATCGACGCGCAGCGCGCACACGGTCGATTCGGCTTCCAAGACGAGCGCGCCGTCGCCTTGTCGAGGTGGCGGACCCGCGGGCAGGTCGAGCAACGTCGCGACGTCGAGCACGGGTAGGATCGCTCCGTGGAGATTGCACAGACCCCCGAGCACGGGGGGTGCGGTCGGCACGGCGGTGACGAAGCCGAGCGTCACGACCTCGCGCACCCATCTCAGCTCGATTGCGTAACGGGCCGCACCAATCGCGAAGACGATGACGTTGCGGAGTTCCGCCATCGCGCGAGTATACGCACCCGTGACGGCGGCCACGCGCCCGCGGGCGAAAACGTCTGCGCGGGCCGGCGATGTGCCTATACTGGGTGTGATGTTGATGAGGGTTGCTGCGGTGCTCGCGGTGGTCTCGGCGTGTCACCGCGCACCGGGCGATAGCAATTCGCCGGATAGTGCAAAACTGGATGCCGCCATCCCAGCTGGCTACGAGATGTTGATCTCGCGACCGTGGACGATGGCGTCGGACAACGAGGGCTACAAGTGCATTCGCACGCAGGTCGCAAACGACATGTGGATCTCGGCGTTCCGCTCGTTGTCCCCGGCGGGCACGCACCACTCGGTGCTCACGATTTCCGACACCGCCAGCACCACCGGCGAGTACGATTGCACCTCGCTCACTCCGGATCCGCGGATGCTCTATGCCGCCGGTGTTCAGACCGACGACAACGAGCTCCCCGCGGGCGTCGCGATCCACGTCGCGGCGGGCACGTACATCAACCTCAACCTGCACCTCTACAACACGACGGATAACGCGCTCAGCGATACGTCGGGCGTGCTGGTCAAGACGGTCGCGCTGGCCGATGTCGTGAACGAAGCCGACATGCAGTTCTCCGGCGCGATCAACTTCAGCGTGCCGGCGAACGCGATCGGTGATCTGACGACGACGCACGATGTCGTCGGGTCATGTCATGCTGCGCGGGACTTTCACATCTTCACGCTATGGCCGCACATGCATCAGCTCGCGGTGCATCAGAAATTCACGATCAATGGCGTAGCGCTGCTCGACAGTGACTACGCATTTGACGAACAGAAGAATTATCAAACGGTCGATACGGTAGTTCACGGGCCGACGGCCGCGCTGCCAGGCGGGGACAAGCTCGAGACGACGTGCACCTATCGCAACACCACCGGCCTGGCGGTCCCGCACGGCGAGAGCTCGACCGACGAGATGTGCTTCACCGGTATCTACCGGTACCCGGCAGGCGGCAACTTGGACGCGTGCGTCGAAGGCCAGCCGATCTAGTCGGCTCGGTCAGCCGGCCGGTTTACTTAGCCGACGGCTTTGGTTTCGAGCACGAGCTCCGGGCGGGCCCGGTGCTCGACGACTTCTTTGGTGACGACGCACTCCTTGACGCCGGTCAGCGACGGAATCTCGTACATCACGTCGAGCATCACTTCCTCGAGAATCGCGCGCAGGCCGCGGGCGCCCGAGTTGCGGCGCGACGCTTCTTGCGCGATCGCGCGAAGCGCATCGGGGCGGAAGTTGAGCTTCACGCCTTCGAGCTCGAACAGCCGGTGATACTGCTTTGCGAGCGCGTTCTTCGGCTTCCAGAGCACCTCGGTGAGCGCATCTACATCGAGCGCATCGCACGATACGATCACGGGCAAGCGGCCCATGAACTCGGGAATCATGCCGAACTTGATCAAATCCTCGGTGCCCGCCTCGCGACGGAGCGCGTCCTTGTCGTCGACCGCGGTCGAGACGGCGGCGCCAAAGCCAAGGCCCCGCTGGCCCGTGCGCCGACGAACGATATCTTCGAGCCCGTTGAAGGCACCGCAGCAGATGAATAAGATGTCGGTCGTATCGATCTGGATGAGCTCTTGCTGCGGCCGATTACGCGCGCCATCGGGGGTGATGGTCGCGGTCTTACCCTCGAGGATCTTGAGCAGCGCTTGCTGCACGCCCTCGCCGGAGACATCGCGGGTCGGTGAGGGCGAGCCGCCTTTTCGCGCGATCTTGTCGATCTCGTCGATGCAGATGATGCCGCGAGCGGTCTTCTCGACATCGCCGCCGGCCGCGCGGAACAGCGCCTTGACGACGCTCTCGACGTCTTCGCCAACATAGCCGGCCTCGGTGAGCGTGGTCGCATCCGCGATCGCAAATGGAACATCGAGCTTTTTTGCGAGGGTCTGAGCGAGCAGCGTCTTGCCCGAGCCTGTGGGGCCGACCAAGAGGACGTTGCCCTTCTGGAGCTCGACGTCGCTGGCTTTGCCGCGCTGGCCGATGCGCTTGTAGTGGTTATAGACCGCGACCGAGAGCGCTCGTTTCGCATCTTTTTGACCGACGACATAGCGATCGAGCTCTTCGACGATCGCGCGCGGTGGCGGATACTTCGGGCGCTCCGACGCTTCCTCTTTCGCGAGGATGTCGTTGCAGAGCGTCACACACTGGTCGCATATGAAGACGCGCGGACCCGAGATCAGCTTGCGGACCTCGCGGCGCTGCTTTCCACAGAAGGAGCAATGGAACTCTTCCACTCGGTCTCAATTCTTACATGTTCGCCGTCGGGGGCAATAGCCGGAAACCAGGTTCCTACGCTGGCAAAGCTGGTTAATCGCTCACATGACTTGACGCAGCATTCCATCAACAGGGATCACTATGTCTCCTGTGCGTACGGTGGTGATCTGTGCGGATCCGGAGCGAGCGTCCCGTGAACCCGGGTCGGTCTTCACGATGCTCGTCGACCTGGGTGGGAGAGTGTCCGCGTGCCGGTTCGACCTCGGGGGACTGAACCTGGAAGAGCTCACGCTCCACCCGCCGGCCTGCATCGTGGTCGAGGCCGGCGACGACATCCAGCGCGCGTCGAAGACCATCCAGAAGATTCGGGACGGTGGCCCGTTGCTCGAGGTCCCGATCCTGGTCGCGCTCAACGTGGCGCGGCTGCCCGCGCTCGACTTCTCGATCGGCTTCGACGATTTCGTCCTCATGCCGATCGTGCCCGCGGAGCTCTACGAGCGGCTCCGCCAGCTTGATTGGAAGGCGGCGACGTTCGGCTCCGACGAGGTCATCAAGATCGACGACCTGTTGATCGACATCGCCGGCTACGAGGTCAAAATCAGTGGTCGCCGCGTCGAGCTGACGCATCAAGAATTCGAGCTACTCCGATATCTCGCCCAGCATCGCGGTCGGGTGTTCACGCGCCAAGCACTGCTCGAGCGCGCGTGGGGGTACCAGTACGCTGGTGGCACACGCACCGTCGATATCCACGTTCGCCGCGTGCGGTCAAAGCTCGGGACCGCCGGAGAGCTGATCGAAACGGTTCGCAACGTCGGCTACAAGATGCGTGGCTAGCGAACCACTCCGTGCGCCCGGCCGTGTATCCTCGGGCTGTGGGACGCGCGTCCATCGTCGGTGCCGCCGAGACGAGCGTGGGCAAGGTCCGCGAGCACAACGAAGACGCGTACTTTATCGACCCCGAGCGCGGCATCTTTGCGGTCTGCGACGGCATGGGTGGCCACGCCGCGGGCGAAGTCGCCAGCGGCATCGCGGTCAAGGTCGTTCGCGATCGTTGGGCGAGCGACGCCACACTCAAGGTTGCCGACGCGTGGCTCGAGCTCGGTACGATCGAGGCGCGCAAGCAGATGCTCTCGACCATCAATTCGGGAGTGATCGCCGCGCACGACGCGATCATGGCCGAGGCGGGTCGCGACAAGAACAAGACCGGCATGGGCACCACCATCATCGGTGCGCTCGTGATCGGTGGCGATATCGTCTTCGCGCAGTGCGGTGATTCGCGAGCGTACATGGTTCGCGACGGCATCGCGATGCAGCTCACCGAGGACCATACGTTGCTCGCGCGGTTGCTTGCTGCCGGCGTCGATGTCGATACCTCGAACGAAGGCTCGCGGTTCAAGAGCATGCTGACGAACGCACTCGGGATCGGGACCGAGTGCAAAGTGGCCACATTCATCGTGCCGCTCGCCGACGGTGATCAATTCCTGCTGTGCAGCGACGGCGTCACCGAGTACGTCCAGGAAGCCGAGATCGGTGAAGTGCTCACGCAGCAGCCATCGCCGGCGCGCGGCGCGCAGCGCCTCGTCGAGCTCGCGCTCCAACGCGGTGGCGGCGACAACGCGACCGCGCTGGTGATCCGCGTGCTCGAGGCGGGCGAGACCGCGCGTCCTGCCGAGATCCTGCAGCGCGAGAACAAGGCGATCAACAAGTGTCCGCTGTGGGCCAAGGTCACGCCGCAAGGTCGCTTGCGGGCGCTGCGCATCGCACTGCCCCGCGACCACGCGGTCGGCGACAAGATTCCGGCGCAGACGCTCGGCGATCGCGTCGCGTGGATCCTCGTCGATGGTGAGGTCCATCAAGACGGCGTGCTGCGAGGACCGGGGTCGCTGCTCTATCCCGAGGCGCTGCTCAAGGATGCCCAGCTGCCCGATAAAGACGGGCTCGCGATCGCGCAGGGCGAGGTCCGCGCGCTCGCGCTGCGCTGCGACGATTTTCACGAGGTTTGCGAAGACGACAACGAGCTCGGCGAGCTCCTGCTTGCGGCCCTCGCCGCCGAGATCGCGGCGCGCCGTCGGCCGATGTCCTTCGCCGCGCCGCGGCTCGTCATCGGCGACAACGCGCCAGGCCTCGAGACCGCGCCGACCGATCCAAACATGAAGGCGGTCATGCCCGGTCGCCAGGCCGAGCCCTCCGAGCCGCCCGGGGTGGCCGCGGGTGCGCCGAGCGCGCTCTCCTTGGCCACGACCGTGCCGGTTTCGGGCCGCGAAGAGACCATGCCGCCGCCGGTCTCAGATCGTGCGAAGACCGTGCCCGACGGCCGTTTGAACCGCCAGATCGCCGAGGCCGAGGCGCTCGCGCGCGGCCCGAAGGCGCCGACCGCGCCGACCGCGGTGCCACGCACGTCGACCAAAGACGGTCCAGGCGGTAAGCCGCGCCTCGCCGCGCCCTCGGGGCCCGCACAACAAGCCGAACGGTTGATCCTGCCAAGGGAAGAACCCGGCGTCGCTGCGGCGTCGCTCGATCAAGCTCTCGGCAAGGCGCTCGATGGGCTCGGCGAGCCGAAGCAGCAGAGGGTGCCCGAGCAGGTGCTGCGCGGTCCCGCGCAGATCACGCGGCCTCCGACGCGCAACGAAGATGATGACAACGAGGTCGTGATCGAAGCCGACGAGCCGCCGGAGCGTGAAGCGCAGGTCGCCCAGGCCGCGAAGAGGGCGCGCGCGATTGGCGATCACAGCGAGCCCGAGATTTCGATCGAGCGCTTCGTCGAGATGGAAGTTGAAGAGCCGATGAATCTCCCCGAGCGCGACGACAGCTCGTCGCCCGAGATCACGATCATTCCGCAGGCCCGCCCGATCACGGCGGATGACTCCGCGCAGGTCTCGGGATCGATCGAAGCTAAAAAGATCCGTTAGGGCCGAGCGTACTCGGTGAGGTCCATCTGCACGTCACCAAGTTCGGTGTGTGCAGTCATCTTGAGCGGCACGCGATCCGCGTCGTCGGAGATCCACACGTCGAACGTACGTGTCGCGGTCGCTTGTTCGAGCTGGAGGTTTGGCTTCGCGCGAAACGCCGAGCCCGAAAGATGCACGGTGCGGCGATTGCCGACCGCCGAACCGATCAGCTCGGCGCCGACGAATTTCACGTCGACCCGCCACAGCCGCTTGCCGCCGACGACATAAACCTGCTTCGTGGTGCCGGCGACCGGGCGCCAGCCGCGCATCTGCGCCATCGCGGAGTGCGAGTCGTGAACGGTGATCTTGCCGAAATCGACGCGATACGAGTGCGGCGCCGGATCGTCAGGCTTGGTGTAATTGACGTTCGCGATCGAGCCCGTGAACACCGCGTGCGCGGTCGAGGTCTTGTCGTTCAACACGACCGTCGTGTCGAGGACGAGTGGTCGGCCGCTCTCGATATCGATCGTCGTGGTCGCCTCGTCGGTCATGTTCTTCAGCAGCTTCGCGGCACCTGCGGTTGCGACGCGCGACTTCACGACGACCGCTTTATGCCCTTCGAGCTCTCCGATACCACCGACCGCGAGCTGCGCTTCACCCGCTAGCATGCCCGCGAGGTGGACCTCGAACGCCATCGTCTCGCCGGGATAGAAGCCGAACTCTGCTTCCTGTGGCCCCATGGGAGAAGCGACGGTGGCCGGCTGCGGCGGCAGCGGCATCGCCTCGGCCCCCGCGCAGCCAGCCAGCACAACGAACCAGATCGGCCAGATCGCCCGCATCCTTCGAGTTTGGACGAACTACAGAAACGAGCAAGTGGTAGCCTCGGCGTGTGGCAAGTCTCGGCATCACCCTAGGTGATCCGGCGGGCATCGGGCCGGAGATCGTGGTCGCGGCACTGGCAGCTGTAACGCCGGCGGCGCTCGCGCGTTGCACGGTCTATGGCGATCGCGGTCCACTGGAGCGCGCGGCGAGGCTGCTCGGTGTCGCGTTGCCGGAGGTCACGGTCATCGGCAACGGTGATGGCGAGCACGTCGTCGCGGGCGTTCCCGACGAGCACTCGGGGGCGGCGCAGGTCGGCTACCTCGAAGCCGCCGTCGCCGCGGTGAAACGGGGCGAACATGCCGCGCTGGTCACCGCACCGATCTCGAAGACCTGGGCGCGGCGCGGTGGGTTTCAATTCCTCGGTCACACCGAGATGCTCGCGGCGCGGCTCGGTGCTGCCGATGTCGCGATGTTCTTCGTCGGCCCCAGGCTCAAGATCGCACTCGCGACCGTGCATCGCCCGCTCGTCGAAGTCGTGCTCGAGCTCACGACCGATCGCGTGCGTGGCGTGATCGAGCTGCTCGCGGCGTCGCTCGCGCGCGACTTCGGGTTCGCCTCACCGCGGATCGGGGTGGTCGGGTTGAACCCACACGCCGGTGAAGATGGCCTGCTCGGCGACGAGGATCACGAGATCATCGCGCCCGCCTGCCAGGCCCCGTGTGGCACCGCGGTGCTCTCGGGGCCGCTCGTGCCGGACGCCGCGTTTCGCGATCATCTCCACGGCAAGTTCGACGCGCTGGTCGCGATGTATCACGACCAAGGCTTGATCCCGGTCAAGCTCATCGACTTCGACGAATCGGTGAACGTCACGCTCGGGTTGCCCATCATTCGCACGTCGCCCGATCACGGTACGGCCTACGACATCGCAGGCAAGGGCATCGCGCGCGCCATCTCGATGCAGCGTGCTCTCGACCTCGCGTTTCAGATGCTAGAACAGCGCGCGTAGCGCTTCGGAGCTGGTGATGATCACCTTGCGACCCTCGGTCGCGATCATCTGTTTGCGCTTGAACTGCGAGAGCGTGAGCGACACCGTCTCGCGCGTCGATCCGATCAGGTTCGCGAGCTCTTGATGCGTGATCTTCAATGCGACGAGCGTGCCTCGTGCATCGTCGACCCCGTACTCGCCGGCGAGCTTGACCAGGAGCTCGGCGAGCTTGGACGAGACATCGCGGAACACGAGCGCTTCGACTTTATTCTCGAGCTCGCGGCGGCGCACGATCATCAATCGAGTCATGGCGAGGCCGAGGTGTGGATGCGCGTGCATCAGCTCTTCGTAGTGGATGCGATCGATCTCGGAGAGCAGCGCGTTCTCGACCGCTTCGGCCATCTCGGTGCGCGGACCGCCATCGAGCAGGCAGCTATCGCCGAACAGCTCGCCAGGGCCGTGATAGGCGAGGGTGAGCGACTTGCCATCGCGCGTGACTTTCGAGACCTTGATCCGGCCGCCGTGGACGAGAAACAGCGAGCGACCGGGGTCACCCGGCAGATAGATGACGTCGCGGCGGCGCGCTTCGCGAAGCTCGACCCGCTCGGCCATCCGAGCGATCGCATCGGGTCCCAGATCGGCAAGGAGGGGGACCTTGCGGAGGTACCAGAGCACGCGCTTCGGGTCGGTCACCCGGAAAGTGTAGCAGCGCCCCCACCTACGCGGGGTGTTGGTTTGCCGCCTTACGAATGCGAGCCGCAATAATTTCAGCAGGTTGTCGGCGAAAATGATCTCGTTCGCACGGGTTCACACCACGATGTCACCCGGCTCACCGGACGCAGCGATCTGGACGGTGACATCGCGCCACGCCGGATCACGCGCCATCCGTTCGGCGAGCGGGGCCACGATCAGATCCTCGATCGTACGGCGCAAGGGGCGCGCGCCGAACTTCGGATCGTGACCGAGCTCGGCGAGGCGCCGGCGCGCTTTCGGCGACAGGTGCAGGCGGAGGTTGCGCGCGATCAACCCGGGCCGCTCGCGCAGCTTCGCGAGCTCGAGGTCGACGATCGCTTCGAGCGCGGGTGGCGGCAGCGGTTTGAAGGGGACGATGGCATCGAGTCTGCCGAGCAGCTCCGGACGGAAAAAGTTCTTGATCGCGCTGCTCGGATCGGGCGCGGAGCCCGGATCGGAGGAGAACCCCGCGGGTCGCGGATCCGCCGCGCCGAGGTTCGTCGTCATCACGATCAGCGACATCCGAAAGTCGACGAGCCGACCAAACATGTCGGTCAACCGGCCTTCGCCGAGCACGCCCAGCAAGAGATCGAATGCGGCGTCATCGGCCTTCTCGATCTCGTCGAACAGGACGACGCTGAGAGGCTGGCGGCGAATGCGGTCCGCGAGCGAGGTGCCCGAAGGTGACGGCGTGATCATCCGCGCAATCGCGCCCGGCGTCGTGATCTCGCTCATGTCGATGCGCACGAGCCGATCGGCATCGCCGAACAAGTAGCGCGCGAGTTGCTTGGCAAGCTCGGTCTTGCCGACCCCGGTGGGACCCGCGAACAACAGCGCGCCGACGGGACGCTGCGGGTCGTCGAGCCCGGCCTTGAGCCGAGCGATCACGCGGCCGGCGATCGCACACGCATGGTCTTGGCCGACCACGCCACGCTGGAGCTGGACCGCGATCGCGGCGGTGTCGAGCGCACGCTCGGGGGCGAGGAGGTCGACCGGCAAACCCGACCACGCGGCGAACGCGGGCGTGAGCTCGGTCAGCGTCAGGTCCGTGCGCTTCTGAAGCGAGCAATAGTCGACGAATGCGAGCGCCTTGCCGGGGAACGCGGTGTCGCGCCGGAATGCGGCGAGCAGCTCGACGAGCCGACGCGCGGCATCGGCCGTGAGCTTGACCGGTGGATCGAGCCGCTGGCCGTAGGGCTCGAGGAGCGCGACGACTTGCGCCGGCACCGCCTCGGGCACGCGCACGATCCGCATCGCCTCGATCAGCGCGGGGTTACGTTGCCGCGCGCGCACGAGCTCGCTCTCGTCGCACTCGGCGTACAGCGACAGCTGGTTGCCGATCACGGCAGGCGAGAGCAGATCGGCGATCGATGCCCCGTCCGACATCGGCGCCATGATGTCGGCGATCCGATCGACGTACAGCACGTCACGGCCGCCCTCGAGCTCGCGCACCATCATCAGGCAGCGCTGCTGCCACATGCCGAGATAGACCATGCCGGCGACGATGCGGTCCGCGCTCGTCGCCCACAGCCGGCGATGGACCCCCGCCTTGCCGCGCGACTTCTCGAGCAATGCGCGCGCGATCCGGCGCACGAGCGCGGTCTTGCCGGCACCGCGCGGACCGACGAACAAGAGGTTCGGCAGGCGCTCGCCGCCGAGCGTGGGCGCGAGCTTGTCGAACGTGGCATCCGTGCCGACGATAGCGGGTAACCGATTCGCACGCGCGACCGCGACCCAATCCTCGCCAACCGCTTCGAGCGTCGGGGCGGGCTCGGGCTCGTTCGGAGGCTTGGACGTGGTCTGTGCTGCCGCCTCGATCGGACTCCAGTCGATGATCGACTCGAGCGGCTCTTTGCGCAGATCGTAGAGCGAGGTCGTGGCGTCGCCGATCAGCGCGGTGAACACGAGCGCGCGCACCGCCTCGGGAACCGACGCGAGATCCTCGGCGACGAACGACCAATCGAACCGCGGCACGAGCACGCGGTAGAGCGGTGCATCGTCGAGTTTCGCCGCCGCGTAGCCGAGTCGGAGCGGCACGGTCGCCTTGGCGATCACGTAGCCGCGCGGATCCGGTCGACCCGGATGGATGTCGACCTCGATCCGGCGAAGCTCGAGCTCCTCGGTCCACAGATACCGATCGGCTTCGTCCTTCTCGACGAGATAGGCAGCTTGGGGTGCCAGCCGCGCGAGCGCGGTCTCGAGATCCGCGGCCATCGCGGCGGGCGGCGGACCATCGAACAACATCCGGAACCGGCGGAGCAACACCGCGGACGTCAGGCCCCCGTGATGCTTCGTGACGAACACCCGGAACGAGCGCTTTGTCACGACCGGCGGCTCCACGCGAGATGCCATGCGCGACGGACCGCGTGCGGGATGTCCTTGAATGCGCCGCGATCGACCCACCCGGTCGCGAAATCTTCGAGCTCGATCTGGAACGTGTCACCGGAGCGTAGTGGCGAGCGGTAGTTGACCGTGCGAGTCACGGCCAGCAGCACATCCGGGTTGACCGGTAGCGCACCGCCTGCCTCGAGCACGCGTTCGAGCTCGGCGCGTGCGGTGAGGTGGGCCTTCAGCTTCGCGACCGCACCGATCGCCGCACCACCGGTGACCTCGACGCGGACAATATCGGGCTCGGCCGCGGAAGCGCGCAGCATCCACGTGCCGTGATCGGTCGCGATCGCTTCGCGCACGAACAGGCCGCGCAGCACGAGTACGACGTCACGCACCGAAGGTGTGAGATCGCCGAGCGGCGTCGCGCGGATCTGCCGCGTTCGGTCGTCGATGAATGCCGCCTCGTCGAGCCACGCGGGCTGTGCGAGCGTGTGAACCACCGCAAAGATGCCTCCGGCTTCGTTCGAGGTGCCGACGCGCGAGATCGTGAGCGTCGCGGCGTGCGCATCGGAATCGAGCAGCGTCGGCAGCGCACGCTCCATCAGCAGCGCCTCGGCGATGCCAGCGATCAGCGCTTCACGCGATGCCGGCGTTCGCACCGGCTTGTTCGGCTTGCGCTTGGTCGTCCGCGCCCGAAGCTGCTCTTGATCGTCGTCCTCGTCGTCGGGGTCTTCCGGTTCGCCATCACGGCGTTGCGAGACCACCCCGAACAGCTGGTCGAGCGCGGCGAGGCGCTGACCGAGTTCGTCGACGTAGTAGTGCAGCTCGCCGCGAGCCTCTCGCACGGCAGTCGCGAGCTCCACCGAATCGCGCACGCGCGCGACCGCAGCCGCTGCGAGCGCGATCGTGGGCTCGAGCGCAGCGGTCGCGAGATCGAGCGCGCCTTCGAGCACGTACGGGCCGGGCAGAGCGGCGCGCTCCAGCATCGGCTCGAGCGTGGCCTGGATCTGGCCACCATGCTCGGCGAGCCGCACGATCCGGAGGCGTGCGGGCGGTGCCGTCGCGAGCAGATCGGTCAGCGCACCGCCGATCTTGTCCTCGAGCCAGCGCTTGACGGTGCGCGCGCCGTAGCGCGGATCGAACGCTTCGGTCACAGCCCGCCGGCGTACCGCGCTGCCCGCATAGACGAACGTGTTGCGCTCGCGCAGACCACGGCGCGCGAGCAGCTTGCCAAGTTCCTTGTCGACGATCTTCGCCGCGATCTCGGGCGTGAGCGGCTCGAACGGCACGACTTGATCGATGCGGTTGAACAGCTCGATCGGGAAGAACTCGCGCACCGCCTTCGCGACGTCCGCGAGGATCCGATCGCGCATGTCTCCGAATCCGATCGGCTGCGCATTCCGCGAACCGAGGTTCGAGGTCATGATCACGACCGCACTCGCGAAGCTCGCGACTTCACCCGCCGCGTCGGTGAGCCGGCCCTCGTCGAATAGCTGCAACAAGAGATGCAGCGCACGCGGATGCGCCTTCTCGATCTCGTCGAGCAGCACGACGCAGAACGGTTGGCTGCGCACGCGCGAGGTCAACAGGCCCTCGGGGTTCCACGGATCGCCGATCAAGCGTGCGACCGCGTCGGGACCCGACATCTCGCCCATGTCGATCCGCACGAGTCGCGTTTGATCGCCGTAAAGATACTCAGCGATCGCGTTCGCGAGCTCGGTCTTGCCGGTGCCCGTCGGGCCCGTGAACAACATCACCGAGACCGGACGCGCAGGATCGGCGAGGCCCGCGCGGACCTTCAGGATCACGTCGGCGGCGGCGCGGGTCGCGACCGGCTGGCCGATCACGCGCTCGGCGAACTTTGCTTCGACCTCACTTGGTTCCAGCGGCTTGTCGAGCGTGATCAGGTTCGCCGAGAGCCCGGTCGTGCGCGCGAGATAGTCGAGCACGTGATTCGGTCCGACCGCAGTGATGCCCCGCGAGCTCGCGTCGACCGCGACGCGACGCACGATCTCGATCGCTACGCCGGGGCGCGCGCGCCATGGAAACAGCGCCGCCCCGAGCTCGAGTGCGGTGCGCGAGACGAACGGATGGAGCTCGACCTTCGTGAGCTCGACCTCGAGCGCGCGGATCTCGTGAAGCATGAGACGAGCCGTCTCGTGCGGCGAGGCGGCCGGCACGGCGACCAGCGCGAATGCTTCGGCAAGACCTGGTGCATCACGCTCGAACCGCGCGCGTTGCTCCTCCGTTAGCTCGGCGACGATCGCCAGGTTTCCACGGCGTACGGGCCCGCGAAAAAAGTCCGCGAAGCTGCGCTCGCTCTGACGCGACTGGCCGAGCCGGGCGAAGAGATGGAGATCCTCGATCCACAGGATGCCGCGGCGCTGCTTAGCATCGTCGAGCACGGCGAGGCAGCGCTCTTCCCACTCGCCGAGATGCGACATGCCCGCGATCAGCCGCTTGCCACTCAAGCGCCAGACGTGGAAGCACTTGTCGAGGTTCTTGTGGAGGGGATAGCCGTCCTCGACGAGCCGGTCCTGGATCCATTGATTGATGATCAGCGTCTTGCCGGTGCCGGGTGGGCCGACGACCATCGCCGAGCGCGGCCGCTTGCTGCCGAGCAGGTACGCGAGGCGCTCGCGATACGGCGAGCGCGGCACGCCGAGCCGCAACTGCTGGTTCGACGCGCGCTGGGTCTCGTCGACGGCGAGCAGACGCAGGATCTGCTCGTTGCGCTGGTTCGCGGCACCGGCTCGCGGATCTTTTTTGCGCGAGGGCAGCATGTCGAGCAACGACATCGACTCGGCCGAGAATGCGAGCGTGGCCAGCCGCTCCTTGCCGTTGGAGAGCAGCGCGTCGATCGCGTCATCGTCGTCGATCGCGGCCCAGTGATGCCGCACGAGCGCTTGTGTGAGCTCCGGAATCTTGTCGCGGTCTTCGGTGATGAACCAGTGATCGCGACGGAGCGGGTGGTAGCAGAAGAAGTGCTGGCGCTCGTTGCTCGTCCAGCGCGGCTCGATGATCAATGGCACCTGACCGGTGACCTTGCCGGTCTCGGCCTTCACCTCGACGGCAAACCGGCCGAGCTCCGTGCCGATCGGGAACTGAAACAGCTCTTGATCGACGGGCTTGGCCTTCTTCACGACATCGCGCAGTCGATCGAGCAGGCGCTCGCGTAAGCGCGCTTCGCTGCCGGTGCCCGAGATGGACGAGGCGTATCGGCTCGGTACGAGTGCGGTCCACTCGTCTTCGCCATCGCGCTTCTCCTGGAACACACCGACGGTGAAATGCACTCTCATGCATCACCTCCGGGCCGCGCGGGGGCCGCGAATGAGTTCTCGTAGACCCAGAGCTTATCGACATCGTACTCGCACTCGTGACCCTCGTGCGCGTACGCGGTGATCAAGCGCTGACACGCCGCTTCGGCAAGGCGCGGTGCGAGCCCTGTCCACGGTGGTTCGATCTCGTCGCCATCGACCGCGACGCGATCAGACGACATCGTGACTTCTCGGAACACGTCGCCGCGCGCGGCGCGGGGCGAGGGTGGGGCGGGCAGCGCGGCCCATTCTCGATCGGTGAATTCGGACTTCGGTTCGAGGAGCTCGACCCACACGTGACACGGCGCTCCGGCGAGGCCGACGAAGCGTTGCAACCCTGCCTCGAGCCCGAACAGCAGCTCGGCTCCGGCCCCTGCGATCCGGACGAGTGCCGAGGTCACGCTGGAATTTGCCATGCTGCTCTCGGCCCAGACGCGATCGTGCGGCGGTCCCCACGCGTGGTTCCAGTTCGGTGCTTGCTCACCGAAGATGTGCACGCTGCCGCGCATGCCGAGGTGCGCTGCAGCGGCGAGCACGAGCTTCGTCCACGCGATGACCGCGGCGCGCGCATCCGGCGAGTGCACGAGCAGCGTGATGCCCGGCCGCTGGGGACGGAGCGCGACGAGTACCCAGAATAAGTCGCGACGAAACTTGTGACGCTGCGCGATCGCGGCATCGATCAGCTCGACCGCATCGATATCCTTCGCGAGGGCTTCGAGGCAGAGCTCTTCGGCGGTGCGCAGCTCGCCTTGCGCGGACGCGGCGGTCACCCACAAGCCGGTCAGCCGGGCATGCTCGCGCGTGAGCCGCGAGATTTCGGCGCCCGGCAGCGCGGTCTTGCCGTCCTTCTTGCGCGCGGCGGTCGCGATCGTGCCCTCGAGCTCGCTGATCTTGTGGTGTACGGCCTGCGCCTTCGGAAGGGCTAGCTCGCGATCGGTATCGCGGCGCAGCTCACCGAGCGCGAGGGCGCTACGCACCATCCGCTTACCGGTCGCGGCCGCGCGCCGCCACAGCACGAGCTCGACATCGCCGCGCTGTTCGCCGAGCTTCGCGCCTTCCGCGCGCTTCGGCATCGCTTCGCCGGGTGCTCGGACGGTCAACGTACCGCCGTGGCCATCGGCGCCGGCCTTCGCGAGTAAGCGCGCGGCGGGCGCGACGACCGAACCATCGATGTGACGGCGTAACGCGCGCGCACCGAGCTCGGCGGAGAAGCCGTTCTCGGCGAGGCGGGCGCTTGCATCCTTCGAGATATCGAGCAGCACGCCGCTCTGGGTGAGCCCGCGCCGTTCGGCGAGGCGGCCGATCGCGATCTCTGCGATCTTGGCGATCTCCGCCGGCACCAGCGGGTGAAACACGACGATCTGATCGAGACGATTGACGAGCTCGGGCCGGAACGCTGCGAGCACCGCATCGCGATAGCGGCGCTCCTCGCGTTCGTCGTCCGCAGTGTTCGGCGCGATCCCGAGCGTGCCCTTCGCGCTGCGCGTGCCGAGGTTCGAGGTCAGCACGATGATCGCGTTGTGGAAAAAGGTCGTGCGACCGCGGCCGTCGGTGAGCCGCGCTTCGCCGAGGACCTGCAGCAGCAAGTCGAATACCGACGGGTGCGCTTTCTCGATCTCGTCGAGCAGCACCACACCGAATGGTTGGCTGCGCACCGCAGAGGTCAGCCGGCCTTCGCCGTCCGTCCCGCCGAACAAGCGCTCCGCGGCCCACGGATCGGTGTACTCGCTCATGTCGAGCCGCACCATCCTCTCGGTCGCGCCGAACAGGTACGCCGCGACCGCGCGCGCGAGCTCGGTCTTGCCGGTGCCAGTCGGGCCGACGAATAACAAGCTAGCGAGCGGCTTGTCGGCGGGCTGCAGCCGCGCCTTCGCGACGCAGATCGCTTCGGCCACGCGCTTGACCGCGGCGTCCTGGCCGATCATCCGGCGCCGCAGGTGCGCGATCACGTCGTCGCGTGAAAGTGCGCGGCTGTCGTCGACCAGCGCTAGCGGAATGCCGGTCGCCCACGCGAACGAAGCGTAGAGCTCGCTATCGCCGAGCACCTTGCCACGACCTTCGGCATCGCGCTCGGTGTCGTGAGCGACCCGGAGCTCTTCCAGCAAGCGAATCGCCTTGCCGGGGAACGCGCGGTAGGGGAGGTAGCGGCGAGCGAGATCGACGGCGGTCGGCACCATCGCAGGTGCGATCTGCGGACGACCCTGCTCCATCTTCACCCAGTACGCGGCCCAGGCCCGAGCCGCAGCGATCGTGGTCGCCGGATCGGTGGGCGCGACATGGACGCGCGACATAGCGCCGATCAGCGAGGCATCGTGGCGTTCGGCGCGATCGAGTGCGACCGCGGTGAGCTCGCCGATCACGCGCACGCGACTATCGACGACATGGCGGCGCAGCGCGGCGCCAAGCTCGATGCCACCTTCGGCGGGGCGGTCCGCGAACAGCGCCCCAAAATCATCGAAGTAGAGGATCGCGTCGAGCGCCTCGGCCGCGGCGAGCACTTGTTCGACGCGTTGCTGCCACTCGCCGAGCCCACTCGCGCCCGCGATCAGCTCGCTCGCCGAGGTCGCCCAGATCTCGCGATCGTCATGCGCCGCGAGCCAGGCGTCGACGAGCGCGGACTTGCCGACTGCCTCGTCACCGACAAGCAGCACGCTGCGGCGCAGCCGCTTCGCACCACCCGTATTCGCGAGCGCGCGTTCGAGGTCGGCGAGGATCGCGTCACGCCCGACGAGCGGATGTGGCGGGGCGGCGGCGGAGAGCTTGCGGCCGGCCGCATCGAGGGTCGTTCGCGCTTGGCGCTTGCGCTCCGCATCGGCGAGACCCTTCTTGCTCTTTGCGGCGGCGAGGGGCGTCGTCGCGAGCTCGAGTTGTAGCGGCTCGAGCGAGCTCTCGGCCCATGTCGCGAGCCGCTTCCAGCCGTCGAGATCGAGGGCGAGCGCAGCGGGCAGCACCGCGACCTCGTCGCGGACGCGCTCGTGGAGGTCTTGCTTGCGGTCGACGTAGCACGCGTGATCGAGCACGGGGATGAATACCCACGAGCCGCTGATCTCTTTGCTGACGATGTCGAGCTCCACCCGCGGTTCGGGCACCACGACGACCGTGATCGTGAATGCCAGAGGTCGTGCGAGCCGATCCGGAACACCGGCGCGGACGAGCTCGACCTCGACGTGCTCGAGCCGCACGCCTTCGGGCAGCTGGAGGCGCGCGATCGTGGGCGGGCGCGTCTCGTCGGCGAGCTCGGACAGGGCGAGCTCGAGCTCGGCACGCGTGCGATCTTCTTCGCCATACGCGGTCACGGTCGAGGCAGCGACCGGTGAGAGCTCGTCGTAGTCCGAGGCCATCGCGCGGCGGAGCGCGAGCGTCTCGAGTCGCAGCCGATCGTCACTCACGCGGGCACGCCTTTGGCGGCCAGCGCGAGCCCTGCAAGCACCATCACGAGCGTGGTGATGAAGACGCTTGTCGGGTGCTGATCGAACACGCCGATCACGCGTGGTGCGTCGACGTGGATCAGCACGATCACGACGGCGTTGTTGAAGAAGTGGGCGAGCATGCCTGGAAGGATCGAGCCCGAGCGTACCGCGAGCGTGCCCAATGCGATCGCGAGCGGGAACGTCCCGACGATCTGAACGGGATCGAGGTGATATGTGGAGAACACGGTTGCGGAGACGCCGATCGCCAGGAGCGCATGACGGCTCGCGAGGCTGCGCGCGAGCACCCCGCGGAACAGCAGCTCCTCGGCGATCGCGGGCAGGACCGCGACCGAGACCAAGGCTCCGAACAGCGACGCGTTGGACACTGCCGCCTCGAGCTTCTTGGTGTCACCAGGGGGTTCGATCGCGCTGACAAGGCGCAGGTCGACATACCAGCACGCGAGCCCGATTAGCAGCGCCGCGAGAAAGAACCGCAGGGGCGCGCGACGTAGCCCGAGGCTGATCGCGGATCCCCGGGCGATCAGCACGAGCTCGAGCGTGACGACCAGGTAGCCGATCGCCGCCGCAACCAGCCCGCCGACGAGGTCTCCAAGCAATACCTGGACGATGTAGATCGTCAGGACGCCGGCAATGGCGATCCGGACAGCAGGACCGACACGCGGAGGCGCGTGATACAACTGCTGCTGAGTGCGTGGCGCTATCGGGTTCGTCATCGGCCTTGTCGTCGGCTCGGCGGGAATGTATCTCGCGCTACGACCACCGTGGGGACACGCCGCCACAACTCCGCTCGACGCGGGAGTCGTGGCGGTCGCGCCGACTGATGCGGGCGTCGTAAAGCTGAAAAAGAAGGGCGGCGCTCACAGCCATCGCCGGGGCGCGCCTGGTACGCCGGGCACCACCTCGGGCGACGACGGGGCGTGGGGCAGCGGCGACTACGTCGAGGAGACCGAGCCGCAGCTGGTACAGCTGACCTCGACCGATCGCGCCATGGAGTGGCGCGGTGACGACACCACACCGCCGAAGCAGAAGCTCGACATGAGCAGTGGGGCCGAAGCGCGCTCGCTCGACGACAACGAGATCCGCTCGACGATCGATGGCCAATCCGCGGCGACGCAGCAGTGCGTGGTTACCGCGGCGACGAACACGAACCTCACCGGGACGATCAGCGTGAAGCTCGTCGTCGACGGGACAGGCCATGTCAGCAAGACCAAGGTTCAGGGCTTTCACTACATGTTCGAACACGGCCTGCTCGCATGCGTGCAGCGCGCGACGAGCAAGATGAAGTTTCCTGGCACCGGTGCGTTCACGCTGGTGACGATGCCGATCAACTTCAACTAAAGAGGTTCAGTCGCTGAGCGCCGCGTTGTAGTAGGCGTCTTCGAGGCTCGACAGATAGATCTCATAGGTCGAAAGATCGAGCTGCGGAGGCAGCGGCAGATCGACGCGAAACACGCCATCGGCACCCGTCTTCGGCGAGCCGATCTGGATCGGATGCGCGCCGTTCGCGCCGGCGGGGGAGAGGAACACGTAGACCACGCGGTCGGCGAAGGGCTTGTCGCCGACGCGCGCGATGCCCTCGATGTGAATCAAGTCGCCACGGTACGCGCCCGTCGAGGCGCTCGTCACGAGCAGCCTTGGCGTCGGCTTCTTCGGATCCTGGGCAACCGCGGGGAGGCTCGGATCGGGCGTGATGCGATCGGGCGAGAGCGGTGCACCCGATCCGTTTGCTGCCGCTCGCGCGCCCGCGGCATTCGTCGCTCCACCGTTCGCGCCCGAGGCTCCGCTGGGTGGGGCGTCATCGAGCGACTTCTCCTTCTCGGCGATCTGTTGATCGGACAAACCTTTGATATCGCCTTCGAGCTGCGTGTAGTTATGGCGGTACTCCGGCGGCTTGATGAACGGATCATCCTGGCGCGGCCGGTGGAGCGTCTTGTTGTTCGCGCCGGTCACATCCATGTGGAGTGCGGCGCCGCCGAGATCGATGCGCTGCCAGTTGCGCTCGGGGAACCAGACCTCGACGAACGCGTGGGCCTCGTTCTCGACGAGCCGGGTGGGGATGCCGAGCGCGTTCGCCGTGACCATGAATGCGAACGAGCGATGGCGGCACACGCCGGCTTTGCTGTCGCAGAGGTCGCGGTAGGTATCGCCGGTCGGGTGCGAAATCTCGCCGGCCTTGAACGCGCGGAAGTATTCAACGAGGCGATTGAACGCAACGCCGAGCTCCATGTCGGGATCGATCGCGAGCTTCCGCATCGTGATCGCGGCGTCGTCGCGCACGTTCGCCGGCATCATCGGCTTGAGCTCTGGCGGTGCGTGCGCCGCGACATCGCGAACCTTGTAGCGTCGCTGTGGTAGGGACGGTGCGAAGTAGCCGGCATCGGCGTCGGCGTAGAACACGAGGTGGAATGTGCCGGAGGCGGTTGGCTCGTCGCTGCGCACGTAGAAGTTATCGCTGCCGTCTTTTGCAAAGATCAGCCGCACGGCTGGCTTCGCCTCGTACGACAGGATGCGCATGTCGGGCGCGACCGAAGGCAGCGCCACGTCGGTGCCGGGCTCGAGCTTGACCATCACGTCGCCCCAGAATCGATCGCGGGTTTTCGGATCGGGCTGGCCACCGACGGGCACCTCGGTCAGGACCGCGCGGCTCGTGTGGAGCGTGAACTCCTCGTCCGTCGAGTCGAACGCGCTCATCCGCTTGAACGGCAACACGTCTGGGTTGAAGACACTGACGTAGTGGAGCGTGCCATCGGTACCGGTGTTCTCGTCCGGCTTCATCGTGGTGTCGCGATCGGCGCCGAAGTCCTTCGAGCCGAGCACCGGTTGACCGGCAGCGCCGCGATGCGCGATCGGGCTCTGTTCTCCGAGCGAAGGCTTTGGCAGCACCTTGTTGCCGGCGGTAATCGCCTGCGGATTCTTGCCTTTCTGGTTGCCGCCGATGGTCGGCGCGGGCTTGTCCGGGTTGAGATCCGGAATCGGCTCGTGCAGCACCGGCTTGGCGGGGCGCGGCGCCTGCGCGACGACGGCGGTGCCCACACCGGCCACGGCCAACATAGCGACGATCCACACGCGCGCGCGCACCGCGCTGATGATGACACGGCCTAGCCGCTGCGGCAGCGCCGCCTACGGCTCTATAATCGGAGCCATTCAGACGACCGGGCAGGCCGCGGTGCGGCCGTGGAACGTGGCCGGAGCAGGCGTCTTGCTTCGCCCCGACGAACGCGCGCTGGTGCTCACGGCCGGCGGCATATTCGCCCTCGCGAGTGCAGGTGCGGCGATGGCCGCTGCCTCGGCGGATGCGCTGTTTCTCGCGGAAATCGGGCGCGACACGCTCGGTCTCGCGCTGGCGATCTCGTCGGCGTTACTCGCGGTCGTGCTCGCCGTGGTCGGCGGCTTCGCCGACCGGCTCGAGCGTCGCCGCGTGCTCGGCGCGCTCGCGCTGGTGTCGGCGGTCGTGCTCGCCGTGCTCGCCGTGTTCGTCGCGATCGCACCGGTCGCGGTCGCGTGGACCACCTACATAGGCGGCAAGCAGCTCGCGGCCGCGACAGATCTGGCGTTCTGGGTCGTCATCGCGGAACGCGTGGATGCCCGCCGTTCTCGGCGGCTGTTACCGCTACTCGCGGCGACAGGCGGTGCAGGTGCCGCGCTCGGGGCGCTACTCGTGATCCCGCTCGCCTCGGTGGCGGGTGCTCGCGGCGTGCTCGTGGCGGCCGCCGGATTTCTTATCCTCGCAGGCCTTAGCTCCGCGCGCTTGCCGACGAGCCGACGCGTCGCCGCACCACCCGCGAAGCTCGTAGGTATCGTTTCGCGGTCGTGGATCGACGGTGCACGCGCGGTCCGGCGATTTCCTCTCGCGCATCATCTAGCGGTCGTCGTCGCGATCGCGGGCATCGTCGGTTCGCTCGCCTACACCGCGCTAGGCTTCGCGGTCGCGGCCCGTGGCGGCTCGTCGAGTGAGCTCGCTGCCCTGCTCGGTGGGGTGCGTGGCACGGGCCAGGTCATCACGCTCGTCGTGCAGGTCGCGATCGCACCCCGCTTGCTCGCGCGGTTCGGGACCGGCCGCGTGCTGATGTTCGCACCGCTGGTCGCCGTCGCCGCGGCATCGGGGCTCGTGATCGCGCCGATCCTCGCGTGCGCGATCACGACGCAGATCTCGGCGCGCGTGCTCGATGCGAGTATCGAGACGCCAGCGGAGAAGCTCTTGCAGACCCTGCTGCCCTCCGCCATGCGCGGTCGGATCGCGGGCTTTCTGGACGGCAGCGCCAAGCGCGCGGGGGCGGTGCTCGGTGGCTTGATCGCAGCGGTGCTCGCTGGTGCACCGACCGCGTTCTACGCGACGTTCGTGGTGGTCGCGATCGCCTGGTTCGTCGCTGCGCGCCGGATCTCGAGTGAGCTGCCGGAGCTCGCGATCGAGCACGTCGCGGGTGAGCGTGTCGGTGGGGCCGAGGAGGGCGATGCGCTGGTCGTCGTCGATGATCGTACGATCGCGGTCCTCGGCGAAGAGCTCGCGAGCCTGCGGCCTGAGCGCGCGGCCGAAGTGCTCGCCCGCTTGCACGCACAGCAGCGGGTCGACGCACGGGGCGCACTGGTCGATGCGGTGACTCGCGACTGCGCGGCAAATCCGGTGGTGTGGCGAGCGTTGATCGGCGTGCTCGATGCACCGGCCGAGCTCTACGGGCCCCGGCTCCTGGAGGCCGCTCGTGCCGCGACCACGCGCTGCCGGCCGCTCGCGGTGCGCGCGGTCGGCCTCGCCGGCGGTAATCCCGCGAGTGCGATCGAGCAATGGCGCGGAGCGAACGATCCGGCCGTCGCGTTCGCGGCGCGGATCGCCGAGTGCCGGCTCACCGGCGATCACGCAGCCTGCACCGCCGAGCTCGCCGCAGCGCTCCGCGATAATGCCACTGCGAGCTATGCGCTCGACGAGCTGATCACCGAGCTGGCGCGCGCGCTCGCCGCGAACGATGACGAGCGAGTGCTCGATGCGAGCCGCTACGTGGTGCGCGCCGTGAGCCGTGACAAGGGCGATAGTGGCATCCGAGCTCACGCGTTCGCGATGCTCGGCCGCGTTGCTGCGTGGACGCGACAGGCCGCGCCGAGTCTCGCGGGCGAGCTCGCGCTCCTGCGCAGCGATCTGCTCGAGCTCGCGCGCGAACGCGTCGATCGGGGGGCGAGCGTCGCGGCGCCGGCGACCGCGCTCGTCTCGCTCGTGCGTCCCACGCGCGTTCCGAATGCCGGCGATCCGGCGGCGGAGGTCGCGGCGGCCTTGCGGATGTATGGCGCGATCCTCGCGAGTGCATCGACCGTCGAGCCCGACGATCTGCGCAGGCTTGCCCGCGCGCTCGGCGAGCCCGATGACGACGTACGTACGGCGGCCGCAGACGTCCTCGAGCGCCTCGGTCCGGTGGCAGCGGGCGAGCTGATCGCGACTGCCGCCTGGGGCCGACGCCGCGCGCGCGATCGAGCGGCGGCGTTACTCGCCGAGCTCCCGGTCACGGCGAGTGCGATCGATCGGCTGGTCGATGCAGAGCTCGGTGCGCTCGAACAGACCGCTGCGGCGCTCGCGGTCCTCGCCGCCCCCGACGATGCGCTCGTCGCACGCCGGCTCGACGAACGCCTGCGCGAGATCGCGCACACCGTGTTGTTGTTGGTCGCCGCCCGGCGCCGCTCGCGCCCGATCGCGCGCGCTGCGAGCGCATGGCGCCACGCACGCGGTGGTCACGAACGCGCGCGCACGCTCGCGGTGATCGAAGCTGCACTGCCCCGGCCGCTCGTGCGCCGGCTCGTCGAGGCTGTCGATGACCTCCAGCCCGTCGATCGTGCGGTTGCACTCGTGCGTGCTGGGGTGCGGTTGCCCACGCGTGATGCCGTGATCCGCGCCGAGCTCGCGGGTCGTGATCGGCTCGCCCGTGCGCTCGTGCTTCACGCGCTCGACGGCGCGGGCCGCAGCGCGCATCGCGAGACGATCGGTGAAGCGGCGCGCGCCGAAGCACTCGCCGCGAATTACAGTGACCTGTTACTCCGCCTCGCCGAACCACACGATGATCTCGAAGGAGCTAGCGATATGCCGAGCCGCGTCGAAACGCTCATCGCCCTGGGCAAGGTGCCGCTACTCGCGGCGCTGACTACCCGCCAGCTCGCAGATGTCGCCGAGCGCGCTCGCTGGGTGACCGCGAAGCAGGGTGACATCGTGGTCAGCCATGGCGATCCGCTCGATGCATTGATCACGGTCGAGGAGGGCGAGCTCGCACTCGGAGAGCGCACGATCACGAGCGGGCAGGTCGTCGACGAGCTCGCATGTGTGGCGCCGGCGGCGGCAACGGCGGACCTCGTCGTGAAGCATGCCGTACGCATGATCCGTCTCGAACGCATCGATTTCGAAGAGCTCGTCGATGACGTGCCCGGCCTCGCCTCTGCCGTGTGTCGCGCGCTCGGCGAACGCGCGCGCCGAGCCGAAGACGCTACCTACACCTCGCCATGGACGAGCCGCACCTAGCGAACTGAAACAAACTCGGCACGCAGCTATCTAGCGCTTGGTCGGGTGCGCGACTGGCGCTTCGGGGCGTGAGAACTTCTTCTCGCACGCCTCGAGATCGGTCTTCTGCGTGCCGAGCCCGAAGCAGCGCTGCGCGTCGGCCGTCCAGATCTGGCTCGTGCATGCCTCCGCGGTACTGCGCACGATTCGATCGCGCGCTTGCTCGTAGCTCGCCTTGAGCGATAGATCGCTCGCGCTCGCGATCAACACGTCGGCGATGTGCGCGCCGGTGACGACGCACTCCGTGGTGACGGTCATCGCATCGAGCGGCACACCCGCATCGAACGGTGGTGCGACCGCCGCATCTGCCACCACGACCTGGGCTGGCGTTGCTGCAAGCGCACGCGTTGGCGCCGGTGCCGATGGCGGCTGGAGCTCGCACGCCGCGACGAAGACCAGTGCGACCGGACGCATCACTGCCCCACGTACGGGCGGGCTTGCACGATCCATACATCCTCGCCTTCGAGCACCCACTCGACATCGAGCGGCGTGCCGTGCGCGAACACCGGCACGAACTTGCCGACCATCGTACAGAGCTTCTTCGCGCGCTCCTCGTTGAGGATCACGCCCGCGCCCGGAGGCACTGGTAGCTCTTTGATGCCGCCTTTGTCGTCGAACACCAGCATCACCGGGTCATCGGTGCGCGAGATGATCTTCGTGCCGTCGTTGGTCGGGTCGAAGATGATCTGCTCGGGCACCTTCTGGCCCTCGACGACGCGCATGCCGAGGCCATACTTCGCGTTGATCGTGAAGCCGTTCGCGTCGGTTGTGTCCCACAGGTTCTTGGTCACGAGCACGCCGGCGGCCGTCGCGTTTACGCCGATCTGGACGAGCGCACCGAAGTAGACCTGGCGGTGATCGATGCCGAACGCTTCGCGCTCGTCGACCGCGCGAAGGTTCCACAGCGAGGCCCAGTCTTCCTTGAGCGCCTGGCCCATCTCCTTCTTGCCGACGACGTTGGGCTGCGTGTCGTACAGGCCCGCGCCGTTGAAGTCCGGGAGGTCTTCGCTGTTCGTCGAGCTGCGGATGAACACGCCCTTGCCGCCGAGCTTGATCCGGACGCGCTTGTAGATCATGTCGAGCGTGACCTGGTCGATCGGCGCCTCGATGATCGATTTGCGCAGCTGTTCGAGCGCGGTCTTGCGCCACACCGCATCCGTCTTGAACTTCGGATCGGAGAGCACCGCGTCGAGCTTCACGTCGAGATGGTTCTGCAGCATGTGCTTTTGGTAGTAAAAGAACGGCACTCCGAAGCCCGCTGGCACGCGGACACCCTCGAGGTTCGCGGTCACGATCTCGCCGAGGTTCGCGGCCTTGGCCCCGTACGCGACGACATCCTTCGCGCGCATCCGGGTGAGCATCGCGAGCTTCTCATTCGTGAGGTTCGCTTGCGGCAGATCGACGTGCTTCGCGCTCGCGAGCTTGCCTTCGAGCTCTTTGGTCTCGGCCGCGGTCGCCGGCCGCATCGTCATGCCGGTATCGGTGACTTCGTAGTAGACGACCTGGCCTTCGTACTTGCCGTACTTCTCGCGCGCCTTCTTGTCGCCCGCATTCGGGATACCCCACGCTCCGGCGCGCAAGTTCACGTGCGACAGCGGCGTCGAGAATGCCGTCGCCAGAATGCCCGCGACGGGCGTGATGTCCGGATAGCTCTCTTGCAGCAGCACGATGTCGGTGCGGCCGTAGTTCAGCGATTCGTACGCGGTGCCGGGTGGCACGACGTGCAGCTTGCCAACGGTGCGACCCTTCGTGAACGCCTGGAACTCCGCGGCCTTGTAGACCTCGTCGTTGGTGATGATCTTGAGGCCGCGGTTTGCGACTTCGTTCGCGACCTTCTGCTGCATCGGCGAATCGGGGCGAAACGGCAGGTTCTTCTGAAAGAACGTGGCGTCGAGCTTTGCCTTGGTCCGCATCACGTCGTCGGCGCCGATCTTGTCGCCTTCCCAGAACGAGAAGCTCCACTTGTCGATCTTCAAGTGGTGCGTGAGGTAGCCGAGGATGAACTTCGGCTTCACGCGCTCGTAGTTCTTGTTGTATTCGATGATGTTGTCGCGGGTCCACGCCTGTTTGAGCAGCACGCCGAGGACGAAGTCGGCGTGGATGTTGAACAGATTGACATCGAAGAAGTAGATGTCGCCGGTCTTCACATCGATGATGCACTTGCCGAGCTCGTCGCTGCCGACGATCTTGGAGTAGTTCTTCCACGTCGCGGCATCCGGGACGTCTTTGACCCATGCGCGCTGCTCCTTGGCCATCGCTGGCGTCGCGAGCGCGGTGAGGACGGCCAGAACCACCCAGTGCTTCATGCCCTGGTTATATCCCGGAAGATCGAGCTGCTGATCACGCGTATATTCCGCGCCGTGGAAATTCCGAAGTCTTCCTCAGCCATGAAAAAAGCCGCGACGTTCGCGGTGATCGTCGCGGCACTCGGCTACTTCGTCGACATTTACGATCTCATCTTGTTCGGCATGGTTCGCAAGGCGAGCCTGCTCGAGCTCGGGGTCTGCGCCAACCTGGCCAAGGACGCATGCACGGTCGCGCTTACTGACAAAGGTATCTACCTCATCAACATGCAGATGGGCGGCATGCTCGTCGGCGGCATCTTGTGGGGTATGCTCGGCGACAAGCGCGGGCGACTCAGCGTGATGTTCGGATCGATCACGCTCTACTCGATCGCGAACATCGCGAACGGCATGGTGCATACCGTCGATAGCTACGCGATCTGGCGCTTGATCGCCGGCATCGGTCTAGCCGGCGAGCTCGGTGCGGGCATCACGCTGGTCTCCGAGTTGATGGGCGCGGAGCGGCGCGGGATCGGGACCACGATCGTCGCTGGGCTCGGTGTTTCGGGCGGTGTCGTCGCGGGCCTCATCGGTGGCGCGTTCCCCGGCGTGTGGCACCCCACGTGGCGTGTCGCGTACTACATCGGCGGCGGGCTCGGCATCGCGCTGCTCGCGCTGCGAATCGGCGTCGCCGAGTCCGGCATGTTCCACGCGACCGTCGCGAAAAAACACGTCAAGCGCGGTAACTTCTTCGCGCTGTTCACGAACAAGTCGCGGCTGCTTCGCTATCTCGCGATCATCTTTGTCGGGCTTCCGATCTGGTACGTCATCGGGGTCGCGTTCACGTTCGCCGATCGCATCGGGGCTGGGCTCGGGCTCGATCCCGCGCCGAATCCGGCGACCTCGCTGTTCTTTTGCTACGGCGGCTGCACGGTCGGCGGCTTCGCGTGCGGCTTGCTCAGTCAGTATCTGCGCTCGAGGAAGAAAGCACTCGGCGCGTTCATGGCGCTGACCGCCGTCGCGCTCGCGCTGTACTTCTCGATCGGTGGAACCTCGCTCACCGTGTTCTATGCGATCTGCTTTTTCGGCGGCGCGTCGAGCGGGTACTGGACCGTGTTCGTCGCAACCGCAGCCGAGCTCTTCGGCACGAACATGCGCGCGACAGTGACCACGACCGTGCCGAACTTCGTGCGTGGTGCGGTGCCCCTGCTCACGCTCTCGTTCAAGAGCCTGACCACGAGCATCGGTGTCGTCAATGCCGCGATCGCGGTGGGCGCCGGCACGCTCGTGCTCGCCGTCATCGGCCTCTCGACGCTGAAGGAATCGTTCGGCGTCGACCTCGACTACAACGAGGAGTAGCGAGTAGCAATCGGGACTTGCTCGGCTATTTCGCGAGCGTGATCTTCGGGATGCGGCCCTTCGAGAGCGAGCCATCGCCGTTGGGAATGTAAGCCTGCGCGACGGAGGCATTCGCGCCGGTGTAGCGGAACACGAGCTTGTCACCCGACTTGAAGTCGACTGCGATCGCTGTCGTCTCGTCGTACTCGAGCGGCTGCGCCTCGAAGCTGCCGCCGCCGAGCGGTTCGTAGTGTTCGCCGAACGTCACCAGCGTGGTATCCGTCGTGCCGCGACGCCAGACCAGATCGAACTGGACGTCGACCGCCTGTATGATCACCGCGTCGAGCTCGAAGTGATACGTCCCGGCAGGAATGCCGGCGGCGAGGTCATATTCAGCTTCTTGGGAACCGCCGGTTCCCACACCTGGCGCTCAAAAAGGATCTGGCTCGGCAGCGACGAGCTTGACGTGTGTCTCGTTCTGGTCGGGCGCGAGCCACAGTATCGGCGGATTAGAATTTGCCGGCGGTCCACACGCGGCGCTCGCCCCAGCGAGGCCGGCGGCGGCAGCGATCAGATAGTTAAAGCGCTTCATTTCTTGAGGGTGGAATCGGGGACGACAAACACGGCGATGAAATGAGTCGGGACCGGATTAGATTCGAACTTTAGCAGCAAGCCTGCCTTCTTCGCAGCAGCCATCGACTGTGCCCGGTGATACACGCGGTTCGAGATCACGACTCGGCCACCCGACTTTAGCGCCCTACTCGCATTGCGCAACCACTCGGCGGGATCACTAAAATAATGATCGACCTCGGCGAGCAGGATCGCGTCGTACGTGCCCGCCTCGAGTTGTGGCGCGTCTGCTCCGACGACGCGGCGCTCGACGACATCGGAGAGCCCGGCTGCCTTGAGCCGTTGCGCGAGCAAGTCCAGGACGGCGCCATCGATATCCGTCGCGATGACTTTGCCGTTCGGTGCCACCGCGCGTGCGAGATGCACGGTGAGGAGGCCCGAGCCCGCGCCGATATCAGCGACCCGCGATCCGGGACCGATACCGAGCGCCTCGACGATCTTGTCGGGGCGCCGGTCCGCGTCGAAGCGAGCTTGCTCTTTATTCGAGCCATCCTCGTTCGACGTCGTCGAGCCTCCAGATCTGTCGTCATTCGGCCGCTGTTGCTCCCGCTTGCCGGAATCGCACGCCATCGTCACCGCGGCGACGAGCCCGAGCACCACTACTGCGCGCATCCAGATCGAAACATAGCCGAAAAACAAAACAAGCGCCGCTTGCGCGACGCTCGTCCAGCTCACACGTGGATGTTAGCTAGAGATTCTTCGGGCGACCGAACGTACCGGAGATCGCGACACCGTTGGCGAACGGCGAGATGGCTCGCTCGTCGCCCTTGGCGATCGCGTAAGCGATCGATGCCAAGGCGTACTTCGCAGTGTCTGCTGCCACGAATGCTCCACCCGTCGTGCCCGCGGCATTGAAGCCGGAGACCGTACCGGTGCGAGAGATGCCACCGAACCAACCGCTCTTGAGGTGACCCGCGGAGTAGACGAACACGAGGTTCGAACCACCCGGCGTGCCGTCGCCCCAGTTGCCACCCGCGTGGCTGACCGAATCCTTCGGCGTATCACCGGTGATGGTGATGACCGTGTCGTCGCTGAGGACCTTGTTCGTCACCGAGTCGGTGGTCGCCTTGAGGTCCGTCATGAACGCGTCGAGGATGCCCTTGAGCGCGCCCGGGATGGTGTTGATGCGACCGTCCGCGAAGGCGCCGTGCGGGTCATCATTCATCGCCGGCATGACGATGCAGTTCGTGAGGCCCATCTGGAATGCCTTCACCGCAACGATGAGGCCGTTCGCGATGGCCTTGACGTTGTTCTGCGTGCCTGTCGTGACGCCGTAGCGCATCAGGTCAGCAGGGGTGATCTGCAGTTTCGCAGCGAGGTTCGTACCGAGCAGACCCGCGGCACCGACGGCCGTGGTGTAGCTCGTCTTCTGCGTCGAGCGAGCTGCAGCCTTGTTGAGCTGCGCGAACGCTGCGTACTGGACCGCGTAGGTGGTGGCGTCCTTCGACTGCGAGAGCAAGCCGCCTGCGCGAGATGCTGCCGAGTTGAACAGACCGACGACCTGGGTCGCATCCGCGACCGCCGTGGGAGCCGCAGCGCCCGGCGCCGTGCCGATGGTCAGGCCGTTGACCGCGATGACCGGAACGACCGACGGCGAGCTCGACTGCAATGCAGTCGCGAATGCGTAGATGTTGTTCGTGCCGAGTGTTGCGACGGTGGTCTGCGGGTCGTTCGAGTGAGCTTGCGAGCGACCGGCGACAAAGCCAGTGAACTGCGAGGCGGCGGGCAAGGTCGCCCACGGCGTGTCCGGACCGACGAAGTAGGGGCGGTCGGTACCCGGCATCACCGCGCCCATGCCCGGCTTGTGATAGCTCAGGTTGGCGTCGTTCGCCGTCGCGATATCGACCTGCGGGAAGAGCAGAGTGAACCACGATAGGCCGCCGTTACCGGCTGCGATGTGAACCGAGCGCGTCGAGGAGTTCTCGGCGGCGGCAAAGGCCGTTTCTTTTCCTGCGGTCTTCTCGAGGATCTCGATGATCTTTCCACGAGAGACGCCTAGGGCTGCGCCTGCGGCAACGGTCCATTTGATGAGAGCGCGGCGGGTGACATCACGCTCTTCGTCACGCTTGGCAAAGGGAGATTTCATGGTTGGTCTCCTTACTCGCACGTGTACGCGGCGGCCAGAATGGCGGCGACAGCAAGCTTCTTGCCGGTCGCCACATCCGATGCGCTGTTCACGGTTAGGTTGCAGAATTCAACGTGGTGAGAGGAAGCGGGCTGGCCAATGAGGCACGTGATACCAGACGTCTGGCAAGCACCCGCGGCGTCGAACAACTGTGCACCCGGGCAACGCGCAATCGCGTTGTTGGTGAATGCCGTCATGACCTCGGGCGCGCCGGCCGCGAAGATATCGAACTCGCGTGAGGCGCCCGACGTCGTGATCGCGATGTTCTCGCGAATCCGGTTGGCATAGTTGGCCGCGCCGAGCGCTGCCATACCGTTGGTGTAGAGGTCACCGGCAGCGACGCCCGTCGTGCTGGTGCTCGCCGTGCTGATGCCGACGCCCTGGAGGACTTGGCCGAGCGTGGCGTACTTGACCTTCGGGCACGAGTGCATGTGCGAGGTGAAGGTCGGGGGACCCTCCTTCGTCAACCTGTCCAGCAGCTCCCACGGGGAGATGGAAGTGGTGTTGTCGTGGTCGAACGTCGTCGTGGTGGAGCCCGACGTATCCGTCGGGGCAACGCCAGAGTTATCCGAGGTGGGCAGATCATCCGTACAGGCCGAGGCCAGGACCGACGAGGCCAGAATTGCAAGGGTGTATCCAATGCGGCTCATGGTTCTTCCTCCTTTCCTTAGAACTTCACGAAGTCATCGCTGGTGTAGACGGCCAGGATGAGGTCTTTGAGCTTGAAGCCCGATTGGGTGAACGCGTCGATCTGTGTCTGAATGGTGGTGTTCGGAACTTGCTGCAGCGTGTCGACGATGTCTGTCTTACCGAGCGCCCAGTTCCACATGCGGGCGACACCGCATGCGGCGACCTGCGGGTCTGCCTTCATCTGTGCGCCAAGAGCCGGAATGTCCGCGGCGGGCTTACCGAAGCGCCACGCCGTGTCTTGCTGACCAGCGGGGAGGTAGTCGGTGAGCTTCGCGAGCGGCGCGCCATCCAGCGGCGTCAGGACCGCGATGGCCGTCTGGTAGACGCCCATCATGTCGTAGTTCGCGAAGAGCGGAGCGATGTGGTTGATCGTCGAGTGGCAGTTGGCGCAAATCGTTGCCGATACGTCTTTGAAGTCGACGCGACCACCGCTCGCCGTGCCCGCGATGCTGTCGAAGGGCCACACGCCAGTGTACAGCGCAGCGGAGGCGGTTGAGCTCACCGGCTGCGGAGTGTCCGAGACTTCAGCCGGGAAGGCCGCGCAGACGAAGGTCTCCTGGACCCAGCGCGTCCGACGGAAGGCGAAGTTCGAGTAGAACTGCGTCATCACGCCCGGATTGGTGAGCACGCCGGCCTTGGGGCCACCGTTCGTGCACTCGCCAGCAGCGAAGGTCGTGCCGTCGAACGTGGGGCAGTTGCCCGAGCTCGCGGTGAAGAGGTCCATGTACGAGCCGTTCTCGACCGACAGCTTCGCGGCGAAGACCGGCGCGGTGTCGAGGATGGCGGAGCCGCCCTGCTTCATGGTGTCACGCCAGAAGGCAAGCACCTGCGTCTTGAACTCGGGCGCCGCGATGTACTGGTTGACGATGGCCGTGTACGCGACCTTCTTGGCAGCGTCATCGGGGGCGCCCGAGACGGCGGTGATGTCTGCCATCGTCGGAAGCTTGCCGGTCAAACGGAGCGAAGCGATGCGAAGCGCAGCGTTGTAGTCCGTCGTGCGGCTCTGGAGCTGCTGGTCCCACTGGTCACCCGTGGCGGTGCAGTCCGTCGGACACGAGGCCGCGGATTCACCTGTTTGGCAAACTCCGTCGCCACACGTGTCACCGGTGTTGGTGCCGGTTCCACCGGAGTCGCCGGTGCTGCAGGCGGGAGCCGCAAGCGCGGCAGCAAAAAGTAGTACTGAGATCCTCTGCATGGGGCTCCTTATTGTTCACTCGCTTCAACGGAAATCCACGTGTTGAGCTTGGTCTGAAAATCAGCGATCGTCGGCGTCGAGCCGGCGGCAAGCTTGAAGGGGTGCGCTGCATCCTGGCCGGCTTGAGGCGCGAGGAGCACGCCGCTCTGCGCGACGGTCTGGAAGTTGACGTGCGCCCGGACCTGGAGACAGGTGTTGTTGTTGGTGGTCGACGCGAGACCCGAGAGGTCCATGGCGTTCTTTGCGCCAGCATTCGAGCCGCCGTGGCACATCGTGGCGCACGGCTGGATGTCGGGCTTCACGGCGGAGAGGAACGATGCGAAACCCAACGTGCCGCAACCGGCAGATGCGACGGGCACCGTGGTGTCGGGATGGGAGGCCTCGAGCACCTTGAAGGTGATCGAGAGGCGGTTTTGTGGGGGGAAGCCGACGAAGGCAGCGGCGCCAGCGCCGATGTGATCGCAGCTCGGACCGGGGCAACTCACGGCGGCCGTCGTGGCGGCGAGGTTCAGCTTGACCGCGAAGAAGCGGTCGATGGTGTCGGGGATCGGGTCGCCCGTGACCGGCCACGACACGAAGAGCGGGTGCGCCATGTACACGCCAGCGGACGAGGCCTTGACGTAGATGTCGGACATGTACAGATCGCTCGAGAGCGGCTGTGCAACGAAGTCGACTTCGGCACCCGGCATGCCTGCGCTGTCGAGGGTGACGACGTTGATCGGGCAGCAGTGGCTCGCGTCACCAGTCGTGCAACCCGCGATGTCACCAGCGATACCGCCGGTGCAGAGGAGCGGGGTGATCTTGTCGGTCGTGATGATCACGGTCGTCGCCGCGGCTCCGGCGGCATCCTTCTCGGCCTGAAGCCAACCGAGGAGGGCAGCCGACTGAATGGCGTTGAGTGCGGGACCCGAGTGGGCACCCTTGGTGAGCACGCGGCTCGACTCGGGAGCCTCGAGGTTGACGACGGCGGGATCAAAGCCGAGCAGCGTCGCGCGCATCGTCGCGACCGGATCGGAAATGGTCGGGGCTGCAGCGAGGAACTTCGGTTCCATCCCGACGTGACAGGTGGCGCAGACGGTCGAGAAGATCGGGTACGCATCCGTGGTGAACTTCTGGAGGGCGATCGCTGCTTGGGGGCTGGTGTTTCCGCCCCCACCACCCTCGTCACCCGAGATGAGACCGGTGCAGCCGATCAGCAGCGCGGCCGTGATGCCAGCCGACAGACGCACCATGTCAAGGTGACGCATCAGGGTGTCCAACATGGCGCGACGCGACTTCAGCGTCTTCATGTTGGCCTTCGGAGCGTTGATACCGGCGAGCATCGCTGCAGACATAGAGCAACGGTTGTGCCGTTGGGGATCGCGTGGCCAACAGGAGTCAAGTGACTGATCTTGCTGGGAGGTGGCACGCACTGACATGAGTGCACCATGAGACCTCCACCCCCAGCCGGGGTCCACACACCCCCCGGCCCAACTACCTGAAAGGACGAGTACGGATTGCGCAACATCAACGAGTTGAATCACACACGACTTCGCGAAATCGGGCAAGCCCTGCGCCTGGGTCTCTCAACCCTATTCGCAAGTTGAGCAGGTTCATCTGCATTACGCCTCTTCACCGAATGCGCAGATTGCTGCGCTATCCGATCTTTCGCCCAGATGGGGGCCTCGTCACACCAGAGATCGGTTGAACGCCAGGCTAGCGGTCAGGTCGGCGCTCATTCGAGAGGACGATCGGTGTGTACGACCGAGCTCGACTTGCCGAACAGGGCACGGAGCTGGTTCGCGGTCTGCGTCGAGCCGTCGTGACTCCAGCCGGGCGGCGCGAAGATGTAGCCGAGCTTGGCGCAAAAGGTCGGGGCGCG